>ERZ778018.212-NODE-212-length-109686-cov-115.087430_pt1 | contig 109686 bp, 123 predicted proteins | sample MGYA00375748_ERZ778018 | MGnify/ENA primary metagenome ERZ778018 (study PRJEB29350, sample SAMN05509839) | bioreactor metagenome | biome: bioreactor; material: wastewater | place: South Africa: University of Cape Town | collected 2014-04-22 ... | reverse complement strand
TGACCACGATTCAAACACAAAGCCCCCAGCTTGTGGGGGGTTTGTCAGCAGCCTGGGGGGGAGACGATGTCTCTCCCCGTTTTTTCGTCCGGCTGTGGTCGTGCCCGGTCCGGATCAGTGGCGATGGCGGCCGTTGCGGCTCAGGGACGCCAGCCGGTCGGGCGTCATGTCCGGGGCGGTCAACACGGTGCCGCGGTGCTGGCGGACAAAGGCGTCCGCCGCCGCGCGGCTGGCGAACGCGGGCAGGTCGGCGTTGCGCATCGGGCCGGCCACCCGGGAACCCTGGACGAAGAAAGCCTGGCCGGCCTCCACCCACTGCCCGCTCTCGAAATCGCGGACATAGCTGACGGCGACATCGTCGAGGGTGTAGCGTCGCTCGTAGCGGCTGACCTTGTGGAGGAAGTTGAACAGGTTGACCGGTGAGTCGAAGTAATGGGCGGCCCCATCCCTGAAAATGACCTGCGCGGCCCAGCGCGGATAACGGGCGGGATACATGCCGCACACCGGACAGCGCGCCTCGGCGGGCAGCGAGCGCGGCGCGTACAGAGGCTGGTCCGACGCCGGATCATAGGGGGTGGCGGGGGCGACAATACAAAGTTCGTTATCGAACAGGTCGCTGTCGCGTGCCGGTTGAGCGTCCGCGAGCAGCAGCAGGGCGGCGGCAAGTGCAATCGTCAAGCCTCCCGCCAGCCGCAGTCCCGGCGGCCTGTGCATCAGTCGATATCCTTGACGCCGAGCAGCGGGTCCTCAAGCAGGGCGCGGATCAAGCGGTACAGATTGTCTTCCGGTGTGGCATCGGGATGCGTGAGCGGGTCGGCCACGATGCGGCCGGCCGCATCGTGGAAGTGGTGGGGGAAGGTTGCCAGGTCAGGATGCAGCGGTGCCGTGTCGATGCGGGATTCGACCTCGCCGTGAACCCATCGCAACGAATAGGCATCGGCCGCGGCATAGTGCACCTCCAGCGTCACGCCATTCTTCAGGTGAACGATGAAGGTATCCTGGCGGTATTCGATCGTCCCATCGAGGTCGTCCGGAAAAGCGTGTTCGATGGCCGTGCCCAACTCGATATGCAGGCTCATATCTTGTTGGCCACCTTGAGTACGTCGGTCAGGGCCACCCGGGCGGTTTCACGGGTGTCGGCGAGAATCCGGGCGGACAGATAGTGCTCATAGGCCGGATGCTCGGCCAGCGTACCGGTCCGGATTTTCTGCAGCAGCGCCGCTTCGTCCGTCACATCGTGGAACTGCAGGATGGTCTTGCGGCTCTCGCGAAGTTCGTAGGTCAGTCTGGACAGCTGTTCGATGTCCGTCGCCATCTCGAACGGGACCGTTTCAAAGAATTCAGTCATGGTGGTCTTTCACATGTGGCTATCGTGAACCACGCCGCCATCCAGCACGACCATGTCGGGCTTGATGTCGGCAAAACGGCTGACCTTGCCGCCATATTCGGCGGCAAATTTCGTTGCGTCCTGTTCCAGCGCAAAGCTGGCGATGGTCGGTCCCATCGAGCCCTCGCGCTTGCTGCCGTAGACGTAATAGGCGGATTTCGCATCGATCCAGTGGCCATGCGGGTCGTCCCAGTCCGCCTTGCCCATGTCCTGCACGAAAATACCGCGCACTTCCCGGACCTGTTCCGGCGTGAGATAGAGATGGAACATTTCGATCGTGTCGCAGAAGAAATCCGGCTCTGTCTGTCCGGCGTAGAAGATCTGCGCCTTGGGCCCGGGATAATCGGCCAGCAGCATGCCGTCGAGCGCGCAGGAGGTGCCGCGGGTGATTTCCAGCGGCGCCACGGCGGTCGGACCTGAAGCCTGGCCACAGGCGGCGAGCAGGGCGGTTGTCAGGGCGGCGAGAATGAGCGTGCGTCGTGTCAGGGTCATTTACGGAATCTCCAGCTTGCGATACCCAGCGGCAGCACGATCCAGGCGAGCATGACCAGGCCGAGCAGCCAGGGATCGGCGAGGGAAGAAGGGAAGACGGTCGCCAGCCCGTACAGGGTGCGGACGTCGTCCAGGGAAAAGATGTTGAGGATGCGGAACACGTCGGCCGGATTCGCCAGCAGCAGATAGGGCAGGGCGTCGCCTCCCCACTGGCCTCCGGTGACGACGAGCGCGCCGAGCAGCAGCAGATCGAATACCAGCACGAAGAAGAACCAGGTGGCGATCGCCAGTCCCGAGGCCCGGGTACGGTCGGCGGCAAAGACCGACAGCATGACCGCCAGGCTGAGGAAGGCGCAGCCCAGCAGCACCGAACTGAGCATGAAGCCGAAATAATGATACAGGGCGTTGAGATCGAGCCGGGGCGACAGCATGATGGCCACCAGGCCGAAGCCGGCCACGGTCGAGAACGTCAGCGCGGCGGCCAGTCCCAGGTATTTGCCCAGCAGCAGTTCCAGTCGCGTGATCGGCATCGAGAGCAGAAGATCGAGCGACCCCCGTTCGCGCTCGCCGACGATGGCGTCGAAACCCAGCACCAGCGCGATCAGGGGGATCAGGTAGATGACCAGGCTGACCAGGCTGGCGATGGTGAGATCGATCGAGCGAAAGCCCACCGAGCCCTGTTGTGCCGCGCCGAAATAGGCGATGACCAGGGCGAAGGCGGTGAATACCAGCGCCACGGCCAGCACCCAGCGATTGCGGATGCGGTCCCAGAATTCCTTGCCTGCGATGGTGGCGATTTGTGCGATTTCCATGTCGCCTCCTCAGTCCGAAAAACCGAAGAACACGTCTTCGAGCGAAGGTTCGCGTACCGTGAGGTCGTGGACGCGATCACCCAGCCGGGCGAGCGCCTCGATCACCGCCATCTTCGCTTCGCGCCGGCAGCGTACCTTCACGTGGTCGTCGTGCGCCTCGATGGCGTCCACCTGCAGATCGGAGAGGGCCGTGCGCACCGTCTCGAAATCCTCTTTCGCGACGCGCACGCTGAACCACAGCGGCAGATCCACCTGTTCGCGCAGATCCTGGACCGTGCCGCAGGCCTGCACCTTGCCGGCAGTCATGATCGCAATGCGATCCACCCGCTCCTGAATCTCGGCGAGGATATGGGAGGTGATGACCGTCGTCACGCCTTCGCTTCGGAGCTGTCGCAACGTCGTGTAGAAGCCGCGGATGGCTTCCGGGTCCAGGCCCGTGGTGGGCTCGTCGAGAAACAGGATGCGCGGCTTGCCGAGCAGCGCCTGGGCAAAGCCGAGACGCTGGCGCATGCCCTTGGAATATTCGCGTACGCGCCGTTTGGCTGCGTGCGCAAGCCCCACGCGTTCGAGCGTGGGTCCGGCCTCCTTCGGGGAGACGCCTTTCAGCCGGGCGAAAAACCACAGCGTCTCGAGGCCCGTGAGGTTGTCGTAGAGCACCACGTTTTCCGGCAGGTAGCCGACCGTGCGCCGTACGGCACGGAAGTCGCGGCCGGTGACGCGCGCGCCGTCGATGCGGATGTCGCCCGAGGTGGCGGGGATCAGACCGAGCATCATCTTGAACAGCGTGCTCTTGCCCGCCCCGTTGTGCCCGATGAGGCCGAACAGTTCGCCGGAACGGATGTCGAGGTCGACGCCATCGACCGCACGGATGCTTCCATAGTGCTTGCGCACCCCCTGCGCGACGATCAGGGGCGCGCCGGCGTCATTGGGGGTGGGGGAAGTATTTGCCAAGCCATTGTCTCCAGTCAGGGTGGTGCGGCTGCATCAGCGGTTTGGGGTCGACGATGCTGGTGGCGCGCAGCAGGGGAAACTGCTGGCTGACCATGCGCAGCGTCTGCACGGCCGGGCTGGCCAGCAGCAGCTTCATCATCGGGTGGCGCCAGGACAGATAATCGACCATGTCGTTCGCTTCGTAGGGGACATCCCCGATGCCGTCGCCATTGCGGTCCCAGCCCACATAATTGCTCCAGTAGTTGCCAGACCATATCTCGTCCCGGCTGGCCACGTACTTGATCTGGGTGCGGTTCAGGATGAAATCGTTGCCTTCCGCCTGGTTGCGGTAGGAACCCGCCCACAGGTGCACCCCGACGGTATTGTCGATCACGAGGTTGTTGCGGAGGGTGTTGTATTCGGCATCGTAGATGAAGAAGCCGCGGTTGTTGCCGGCGACGATGTTGCCTTCGACCACCGAATCCTGAATGGTGCGCAACATGATTCCGTGGTCGGAATTTCCCCAGGCGCGGTTGTTGCGCACGATCTGGTTGCGCACTTCCATGAGCGCCAATCCCCCCCGGTTGTGGTACGAGTCGTTGCCTTCCCACACGTTGTAGTAGGAATTCATGTAATGGGTGCCGTAGCGCACATCGTGAATGCGGTTGTTGCGGAAGATCGCATGATGGGACACATCCACGTAGATGCCGTCGCGCGTGAAGCTGATCTGGTTGCCGATGATGCGCGCCCGCTGCGTGTTGTAGAGCTGGATGCCATTGCCGCGCGAGACGGAGCGGTAATCGCGCTTGCCGGTAATGACGTTGTTCTCGACATGTACGTCGTTCGCCTTTTCGATCCACAGGCCGAAAAGATTGTAGGTCAGGTCGCAGTTGCGTACCGTCACACGATCGGCACCCGGCCGGATGTTGATGCCGGCATTCTGCTCGACCAGGCTGCCGCCGGAATCGCGTACGATCAGACCATCGATGGTGACATCCCCGGCGGTGATGTGGAGGGTGTCGCCCTTGAGGCCGCCGCTCAGGGTGGGGCGGTCGATTCCCTTCAGCGTCAGGGGTTTGTCGATCAGCAGGTTTTCCCGGTACAGGCCGCGCTCCACACGTATTTCGTCGCCCGGGCGGGCCTGGGCGATGGCCGCGCCGATGGACTGGCCTGGCTGCACCGTCAGGATGTCGGCGCGGCCCGGGCCTGCCATACCGATCAGCAGACCGGCCAGAACCAACAGTGCGCCCGGTCTGATCGCTAATAAAGCCATTGCAGTCCCGGCAGATCCTGCAGGACATCCAGTATCCCGAAGCTCTTCATGAGCAGGAACAGGACGACCGCGATGAGCAGGTTCTTGAACGCCACGTAGGAAGCCATGTCAGCCCAGGAGGCCGGGCGCAGGTTGCGTCCCCACCATGGGCCATCCTTGACGTAGGGTTTGCAGCGCATGCGCACGACCAGTTCATAGACGCTCCAGCCCAGCCACCAGCCGAGCACGATGCCGGGGCCGATCTGGCCGGCGGCGCCGAGCACCCACACCCAGGTCACCAGTACAGTCAGGGCGAACGTGACGGCCTGCAGCAGGATGGGCTGCTGGAAGACCTTGCGGCTCCAGGGGAACAGGTGATCGAAGAACTCCTGGCCGATGAAGGCAGGCAGGCTGGGACGTGCCGCGGCCGCCTGCGTGGAACGGGCGGCAATCGGGACGATGGGGATGAAATAGCCGTCCGATCCGATCGCGGTCAGCGGCTGGCCGGCCTTGGTGCGGACCTTGCGTTCCTTGACCAGTGGCGGGCAGGCGTGATCGTCGTAATACAGCACCTGGCAGTCCAGACACAGCAGGCATTCGCGCTGGTCGATGCGGCCGCTGTCGTCGATCGCCTGCGAGCCGCAACCGACCTGGCACGCCTTGCACGGCCCGCACTCCTGCTTGCGCTTGAGGCCCCACCAGCGGAACGTCGACGGCACGGCGAGCGCGGCGCCGAGCGGGCACAGATACTTGCAGAACGGACGCTCGAAAAAGGCCGAGGCGACGATCAGGACCGTCCAGAAAGTCACGAAAGGCCATGAGCGGTTCCACACGCCGACCAGGAAGGTGGTTTTGAACGGCTCGACCTCGGCGAGCTTTTCAGCGATCCCCATGGAATAGAAAGATACCGCGAGCAGAATCGCAAAGATGCCGTATTTGATCCATTTCAGACGGTCATGCCAGTTCTGCGGCAGCAGGTGGCGCTGATAGCGTTTGAGTCCCAGCTTGCCGGCCACGTGGTAGGTCAGTTCCGCGAGCGAGCCGTAGGGACACATCCAGCCGCAGAACATCCCGCGTCCCCAGAAGAATACGGTGATGATGATGAAGATCCAGAACAGGAAGACGAACGGATCGGACAGGAACAGCTCCCAGCGCCATTCGAACAGGATGGCGTGGAACCAGGTCAGCACCTGCGTGATCGAGGGCACCGCCAGCAGGTAGAAACCGACGAAGCCGATCGAGGTGATCCACAGCAGATACTTGGGAATATCCTTCCAGCGCTTGTCCTTGTGCGTCGAGCGGCGAACCAGCTTGTCGCGCAGCGCATAGACCGTTCCCGCCGCCGTGAGCCACAGCAGGAACAGGATGACTTCGGTCTTGCGCGTCTTCCATACCTTGACCCAGGTGGCCTCGGGCTTGACGATTTCAGGCCGGCCGCCTTCCAGATAGCGCGCCGGCAGCCAGTATTCGCGGTCGAAATTGACGAAAGTCTTGGCTTCGGTCTGGCGGTCGCGCTTGTTGGCCAGGTAGACGAGGCTCCAGGGGTAGGCCGCGCTGAACATCGGCGAGCGGATGATGAAGATGGCCGATTCCTTGTAGGACGGAGCGCCGGTGGCCTCGATGCCATACAGGTTGAGATAGTCCAGATCGCGGAAGGTGAAGGTGTCGATCCCCTGGGAAACCTGTATCCGGTCGTAGATGGCGCCGCGGACAAAGCCCGAGCCCTTGAAGGAACCTGTGCCGTTGGCGATCATGAAAATGGCATGCTCGCCCGGCTGGAGTCTCGACATCAACGAGGCGTAGCCATGCTCGCCCAGGATGCTGCGCCCGACCGTCGGGGCATTGAGATAACCGAAATAGATATCGATGTAGGGCTGCCCGCCGGGCGCCAGACCGAGTTCCTCCGGCTTGACCTTGAGTTCCTGGACACTGCCTTCGTTACGCAGCGCCTGCCAGTCAAGCGTGCCCGGAACATCCTTGAATTTCGCCTGGAGGCGCACCGTCGGTTTGATGATGCCCACCTGCTGGGCGACTTCGACACCGCTGCGCAGGATGACCTGGTTTTCCGCGATGACCGTCACCGTGGCGCCGGAGATCGCATCGACCCCGATCATGCCTTCGCCAGACCCGGAGGCCCCCACTTCGATCTTGTCGCCGACGAACTTGCCGAGGTACTGCGTGACGAACTTGGTGAGTTCCGACTCGGGAATCCCCACCAGCAGAATCGGTTCGGAGTGCTTCAGAACCCGGACGCCGGTGATGATGCCCTTGGTATCCATGCCGATCAGGGTCACCACGGGCTTGCCGGAATAGGCGGGAATGTCCACGACGTCGGTGGACAGGAATACGTAGCCGATCAGCGTGCGGCCGTCCTTGCCTTTTCCGTCGTGCGTGTCTTTCTGGCCGTGCCGATTGTGCTTGTCTTGCTCTTCGCCATGATCGCTTTTGTCGTCATGCTCCGCTTTCTCGTTCCGGTAGGCCTCGACATAGGCCGGCTTGCCCATGCGTTTGGAAAAGCTGTCGGCGCCAGGCATCACGTCCTTGCAGGGGACGTACGCGCACAGGTCGGGATCGGTGGAGAGTTGTGCCGGTAGCGGCGCCTCGTAGCTTTTGCCGGCGGCCAGGCCGTATGCGCAGCACAGGCAGAGCATTGTCAGGAAATGGACAAGATGGCGGGCGAGAAAATTCATGGGAAGGAACCGCAAATATCTGAATATCAACTGGAGCACGCGCGAGGAGCCACAGCATACAGGCAGGCGCGTGTTTTGTCCGCCGGGCTGGCCGGCGGCATGGCACAACGGCCCTCCGTTCCTCCCGGCCCACCCGGCAGGAACGGAGTGACTGCTCAGACCTCGACGATCATGCGGCTGCGCATCTCCAGATGCAGTGCATGACAGAAATTGGTGCAGTAGCACCAGTAGACGCCCGGCTTGTCCGCCACGAAGGTGACCGATTTGGTTTCCTGCGGGTTGACGATGAACTGGATGTCATACTTGGGAATGCCAAAGCCGTGAGTCAGGTCTTCCACCTTGTCGTGGTTGGTCAGGATGATGGTGACTTCGTCGCCCTTCTTGATCTTGAATTCACGCAGGCTGAAGGTCGGGGCCTGGCTGGTGAGCTTGACCGTGACCTTCTTGCCGTTGCGGAAGACGCCGGAATCCTTGGGATCCTTCACCGCGTTCGGGAAGTCGTCCAGATTGTAGATCTGGCGCGTCTTGATGATGTCGCGACGGACGATGATGGAGTCGTGCGGCTCCGAGTAGACCGAGTGGTCGGCGACCAGCAGCATCTTGTCGCCGCTGATGTCGATCAGCTGGGCGGTCTCGGCATGCAGCGGCCCCACGGGCAGGAAGCGGTCCTTGGAAAACTTGTTGTCCGAAATGAAGTATTTTCCATCCGAATCCTTGGTCTCGCCCATCGAGGTGAAGCCATGACCGGGCTGGTAATGCACGTCGATGCGGTCGACCACCGGCTTGGCGCTCTTGTCGCCCTTGTACGACTTGATCGCGGCATCCACGTTCCACTTCACGATCTGGCTGTCGAGGAACAGGGTGGTATAGGCGTTGCCCTTGTTGTCGAAACCGGTATGCAACGGGCCGAGACCGATCTCGGGTTCGGCGACCACCGCGTCGCGCGGATTGGCCAGGCCTCCATCGAACCATTTCAGCACCAGGTCGTGTTCGATGAGCGAGGCGGTCGGCGAGAGCTTGCCCGAACAGGCGTAGTACTTGCCATCCGGACTCGCGTTCACGCCGTGGGGGTTTTTCGGGATCGGCACATAGCAGGTCAGTGCGGTCTTGGGATCCTTGTTGGCCTCTTTGGTGCCGTCGACGACAGGAACCTTGGAACCCGCGATATAGCTGACCTTGCCGGCTTTCACGGCTTCTTCGATGCGGGCCACGTTGAAGAACAGGCAGGCGTCCATTTCCGCCACCATCATGTCCTCATAATGAATCCCCTTTTCGGTGTTGTACTGGTTGGTCGCGGCGAGCTTGCCATCGTAGGAACTGGCCACCAGGTCGCAGTTGCCGTCGATGAATACCTGCCAGCGGGGTTCCATGGTGTTGGCATCGACGCAGGTGAAGATCGCTTTGTACTTGCTGGGGTCGTTCACATCGCGTCCGTCGTTGGGCAGCGGGATCGAGAACTCGCCGCCGCAGAATACCCGGGTGGTGTGATTGATCGTGGAATCGACCGGATCGCGCTTGTCGGTGAAGGTGCCGTGAAAGCCCTGGACATTAGGAAGCTCGGTGATCTTGTCGCATTCCATGGTATCCATGCGGATGCGTGCCAGGCGGCCGTGGATCTTGTCGTTGACGAACATGTACTTGCCGTCATAGACGCCGTCGGTGTAGGACTGATGCACGTGATGCGTGTCGCCGGTGTGATACTTCAGGCTGCCGTCCGGCTTGGTGCCGATGATCGCCTTCGATTCGTTGGTGATCCCCCAGCCGACCAGCGCGTCCATGTTGAACACCGGAATGCGCTTGAGTTCACGGCCGGACGGGATGCCGTAGATGCGGACCTCGCCCGAGTGGCCACCGCTTGAGAACGAATAGTATTCATCGAGCTTGCCCGGCGGAACCTCGTATTTGCTGTAATGGATATCGCTTCCGGCCTGTGCGGCAGGCGCGGCGCCCGTCGCCGCGCCTTCACCCGTCGCGGGGGCCGATTTCTTGTTGCAGGCAGACAGGCCCAGCGAAAGACCCGCGCCAGACAGCCCGACCAGGGCAGCGGTGTTCATGAATTTCCGGCGGCTCAGATCAGGCTGGGCGTCGGATGGCTTGTTGTCGTCCTGCGTATGGTCCTGCGTCATGTCGTGTGCTCCCCATCTCAAGAAAGTAATTGGCGCTTACGCCCGGATCGAAGCAAGGCAATCCGGAGCGATCAAACGGGCTGCAGCCGCACGGCCGTCTGCCCTGCGACAATATACCGCACTTGGGCGTTCGAATATAAGGAAAAATCGATCCCTAGGTGTTAAATAATCGGACCCTGAATTGAAGCTGATCTCTTGCAATAATCCACGATCACATGATGGATATTTGCTAAGCCCATGTTTTTGCAATGAATGGACACATGGGAGCGGATACGGGCTTACACTTCTGGTACTTTCGGGATACTCCCTTATTTTCCAGGCGGCCTGGCCCGGCAGGAGGCGGACATATGAACGAGAAACGTGGTTTCCTGCAGCATTCGCTGCTGCTGAAACTGGGTGGCGCCCTGGCGCTGATCGCCAGTTTCGCCATCCTCGGCATGGCCAGTTCGGGCATCATCGCCGAGTCGGTGCAGGGCAGCGGCGAAGCGATCAACGTGGCCGGCAGTCTGCGCCTGCAGACCTACAGGATGACCAGCCTGGCCCTGTCGTCCAGATTGCCGGAGAGCAGCCCTCCTTCCGCCCAGCTTGAACAGGCGATCGATGCGTTCGACGCCACGCTGGTCGAGCCTCACATCATGGAACTGATGCCGCGGCATGTCGAAACCGAACTGACGCGCAGCTATGCAACGGTTCTGCAGGCCTGGCAGGGCATGAAGTCACGTTTCAGGGCGGAGGCAAGCGGCGGCGCGCCCACTGCGGCAAGCCAGCTCTCGCTGATCGCCGAGGTCGATGGCTTCGTCGACAGGATCAACCATCTGGTCAAGCAGATCGAGCGCGATACCGAGGCGAAGATTCTGGTCCTGCGCATGGTGCTCGGCGCGGCCTTGCTGATGACGCTGCTGGTCGGCACGCTCATGCTGTATCTGGCACGCAACGACCTGATCCTGCCTCTGCGCGACCTGCTGTCGTTCGCGGCCAATGTCGGCCAGGGCAACCTCGCGGTGCGCACCGAGCACACCGGCAGCGACGAACTCGGGCGGCTGGGGCAGGCGTTCAACCACATGGCCGAGGATCTGTCCAGGATGTATCAGAACCTGGAAGCGCGGGTGGAGGAAAAGACCGCCGAGCTCACCATCGCCAACCGCTCGCTGGAATTGCTCTATCACTCCATCGCCCGGCTCTACAACGGGCCGGTGGCGCCGGACACCTATGCCATCCTGCTCAACGACCTGGAGAATGTCCTCGGTGTCGGGCATGGACTGGCCTGCCTGGTGGAAGCGGGTGAAACACGCGCACGCGTGATCGCCAGCACGCTGCACCCAGACAACGGCGGCGATCCCGCCCAGTGCGGCCTGTCGACCTGCGCCGACTGTCTCGCCCACCGGACGCTGGCCGTCCATGCGTTACGGGACGGTCGCCGCATGCTGTCGCTGCCGCTCAAGGATACCGAGCACCACTATGGCGTATTGCAACTGGAAATGCCGCCGGGCAGGGAGCTGGTGCAATGGCAGATCCACCTGCTGGAAGCGCTGTCGCGCCATATTGGCATCGCTATCGGTACCGCGCGCCGGACCGAGCAGAACCGGCGCCTGTCGCTGCTGGAAGAACGCGCCGCCCTGGCGCGCGAGCTGCACGATTCTCTGGCGCAATCGCTCGCCTACATGAAAATACAGGTCAGCCGCCTGAAGCCATTGCTCGCTGCGAAAGACCCGCGGCCGGACCCATCGAGCGCGACCGGCGAAGCCTCCGAGGTGCTGGAAGAACTGCGCGAAGGGCTCAACAGCGCCTATCGTCAGTTACGCGAACTCCTGACTACCTTTCGTCTTCGCATCGAAGGGGAAGGGCTGGCGTCCGCGCTGCAGGACACCGTGAATGAGTTTTCCGCACGCGGCGGAATTCCCATCAAGCTGGATGTGCACCTGGGCGGCTGCACGCTCACCCCCAACGAGGAAATCCACGCGCTGCAGATCGTGCGCGAGGCACTTTCCAATGTGCTCAACCATGCCCGGGCGCAACAGGCCGCCATCAGCGTGCGTTGCAACAGTGACGGCTCGGTGTCGGCGATCGTGAGCGACGACGGCATCGGCATTCGTCAGGCGGCGGGGGCGCATCATTACGGCATGACAATCATGGAAGAGCGCGCCAGAAACCTGGGCGGCCGGCTGGGCGTCGAGAATCTTCCCACCGCCGGCACCCGCATCACCCTGCACTTCATGCCGGCCGCGCGACGCGACGCGCTGCCCGTTTCTCCCATACAATTGGCCACGCCCCCATGAGCCCGCCCGATATCCACACCATCCTGGTCGTCGACGACCACCCCCTCTTCCGCAAGGGAGTGATCCAGCTGATTCAGGCCGCGCCCGAATTCCGCTTTGTCGGCGAAGCGCCCAGCGGCGGGGAAGGCATCCAGCTTGCACTGAACCTGCATCCCGACATGATCCTGCTCGATCTCAACATGAAGGACATGAGCGGCATCGACGTGCTGAAGGCGATCAAGGATGAAGGGCTCGATTCGCGTGTCATCATGCTCACTGTGTCGGATCAGGCGGAAGATCTGATGGCCGCATTGCAGGCAGGGGCCGACGGCTATCTGCTGAAGGACATGGAACCGGAAGACCTGATGCGGCAACTGGCCGACGCCGCACACGGCAAGATCACCATCAGCGAACGGCTGACCCAGCTGCTGGTCGCCTCGCTGCGCGAAAAGAGCCGTCCCGCAAACCTGACCGAAGCCGGCCTGACCGAGCAGGAGCATCGCATCCTGGATCAGCTGGTCGATGGCAAGAGCAACAAGCTGATTGCCCGCGAGATGAACATCGCCGAGGGCACGGTGAAAGTCCACGTCAAGCATCTGCTGAAGAAGCTCAACCTGCGTTCGCGGGTGGAAGCGGCCGTGTGGGCCGATCGCTGCCGCCGACAGGTCAAATCCTGACGGCGTTCTGGTGGGTCGTCGTGCGCAGCGGATGACCCCGAACGCCTGAATCAGGCCTGGCCCAGGACGCCTCGAACAAGATGTTCCGCAGGCTGGATATTGGAGGTCAGTTCAGGCGACAGCGCGTGCCGCCGAATGATCTCGGATGCCGAAACGAACATCACGACCGTCGTGCCGGGTCGGGATTCGCACACCAGGACTTTCAATGGAAGATCGAGGCCGACTTCCGGATTGGCAAGCATCAGCGGCGTGCCCGATTTGGGATTGCCGAAGATCACCAGCGTCGTGGGAGGCATCGACAGGCCAGCCGCCCGGGCCTCGGCCTGCTGGTCAATTGTCGCGAAGACCCGGATGTTTTTTTCGGCGAACGCATCGAGCAGTCGTTGCACGGTCCCGCTGAACGAGTATGGACTTTCAAGTTTGACGATGCCGGGTGATGTCATGGGTTTTGACGCACAAGGTGGTTGGTATCGGTGTGGTGGAGGAGTCCGCGGCCCTTGATCTCAAGCTGCGTGTCCTGCTCGTAATCGAGACTGCCGTCGCCGCCCAGCCTGAGCTTGAGGAGGTAGCGCACGACCTTGAAGTTCTCGACCAGGTAGGGGTTCTGGCAAATGCCATAGACCTCCGGCCCCGCTTCCGCCACCAGCTCAAAACTCGTCGCATCAGGTTCTGCCATCCCGCCGGCGTTGATGACGATGCCGCGAGGGACGGCAAACGAATTCAGTACCATTTTGCTGGCGGGATCCCAAATCCAGTAACCTCTTTGCCCATGGAATGCTTCCCCGGCGATCTTGCCCGCCGTGGACGGGCTTCCTCGCCAGGCACTCGTATCGCAGACCAGTTGCCGGAGTTTCTGGTCATGGTTCGTGACTGCGGGGTTGACCGGTTCGAACACCCAGCGTTCGTGATACTGTTTTTCGGTGTCGGTCTTCATCCGGTCGGGAAAACCGGGGGAGATGTCGGTGCCGCGACTTCCTTCCCAGACCCCTATCAGACCGGCCAGAGGCCCAAAATCCGTCATGCTTCCAACATTTTCCTGCTGGCTACTCATGGCTGTTCCTTCTCGTGACGAGGTGACGTTTTGACAAGATGTCCTGATCACCTGTCTGATTGACTATAGCAAGTCTTCACGGGCGGGAAGCGGCCCCGGCTGCCCTCACCGCATCTGGAACAGTTCCTGATGGAAGCGCTGCGGCGGCAGGCCATGGGCGAGGAAATCCTCGCGCAGCGCCTGACCGAACCCCGGCGGGCCGCAGAACCAGATGCTGGCCGACTGCCATTCCGGCACGGCGGCCCGGATGCGTTCGCCATTCAGCCGCCCATCCTTTGAACCGACCAGCAGATGCAGACGCACGCCCGCGGCGTCGGCATCCGCGCTGAGGCGGTCGATGGCGGCCTGCTCGAAGTCGGCGGTCGGATGAAACAGATCGATCGTCCTGGCGTCCGGCGTGGCGGCGCGCTGTTTCATGCGGGCGATAAACGGCGTGATGCCGATGCCCGCCCCCACCCAGATCTGATGCGGCTGCGCATCCTCGAAGTCGAAACAGCCGTAAGGGCCTTCCACCGTCACCGGCATGCCGGGCTTCAGGTGTTCGCGCAAGCGGGCGGTGTGGTCGCCCAGCGCCTTGGTGATGAAGACGATCCGGCGGTCGGCGGGATTCCAGGCGGAGGCGATGGTATAGGGATGCGCGCTTTCGCCGCGCTCCGCGGTGACGAAGGCGAACTGCCCGGCGGCATGGCCGCGCCAGCCGTCCTCCAGCACCACGGCCGTTTCGAGCACGCGCAGCGCGGGGAAGTCGGTCAGCGCCACGACGCTGCCCTGGACCTTGCGGCCGGCTCCGATCCGGCCCGTCAGGGTCAGCAGCGCGGCCACGCTGCCGCCCAGCAGCAAGGCCGCCAGCAGCCAGCCGAGCGGCTGCGACCAGTACTCCACCTTGATGAGCACGGCAGAATGATAGGCCAGGGCAAGATAGGCGAGCGCGATCCATTGGTGGGTCTTGACGAACCAGTGGTAGGGAAAGCGCTTGACCAGCGCCAGCACGATCAGCACGGCGCTGGCGTAGAACGCCCATTCGCCGACGGATTCGGCAAATCCCCGCTGGCTGCGCAGCCAGCTTTCCAGGGTGCCGAGCGTTTCCTCCGCGCCCGGCGTTCTCGCGGGTTTTTCCAGCCAGCCCCAGCCGACCATCCATTTGGTGCCTTGCCCCCACCACCAATGAATGATGGCGACCGCCAGCGCCGCGATGCCCAGCCACTTGTGCAAGCGGTACATCTTGTCCAGCCCGTCCAGATGCGGTTCCAGCCATTTCGGGCGCAGCGCCAGCAGCATGGCCGTGCTCATCAGGCCGATGCCGATCGTCCCGCTGTACTGCATGAACACGGTGCGAAATGAAAAATAGGTGAACGGCTCGGGGGCCAGCGTATCGGCGGCCAGCCATAGCACGGTCAGCAGCAGCGGTACCGCCAGAAGGGAAAGCTTGATGCGTTTCATGGATGCGTTCCAATGCGATTTCGTATGAGGCCCAGGGTTGTGGCTGGCCGACGCACGCTGGGAGCGGAGGCGATGCCGCACAGGAAGGGCCGCGGGTTCGACCCGGCCGGGCCGGATGTCGGGTCCGGGCTCACTCCTGCCTGACGATGTCGACCGAGATTTCCACCGCGGGAATGGTCCCTCTGTTCTCAAGCCAGTGGGTCGTGTTCCTGTCCTCCGGCCAGCCTGCTCCGGGTCCATAGTCCGTCGCGACGCCATTTCGATGGTCAGTGATCGTTCCTTGCAGGATATAGACGGTGCCCGGTCGGTCTTGATGGGTGTGAATCGGGCCGAAGACGCCCCCAGGGTCGAGGGTCACTCTGCGCATGCGAAGCTGGCGCCCTGTCATGCCCTCGATCTCGGGGCCAAGGTCAACCGCTGCGAGTAACTCCACCGTCACGCCTTGCGTCTCGGGCGCAAGCTGCTCGTCGCTCATCGTGTTCTCCTCTCCGCACTTCCCGGGTCCAACGCCCCAGCACGGCCGGGGCTGCCGGCGCGAAGCCAGGACAGGACCAGCCGGCTGGCATCATATCTGATTTGCACTCACGCGCCTGGCGGCAGCACCGTGAGCACGCGCGCCACGAACAAGTGGAGTTCCTTCAGGTAATTGCGCAGGAACTCCTCGGTCGACGCATCCGTCACTTCCCCGTTTTCCGTGATCAGGCCTGGCTTGAACTGGATATAGGCCTCGAGCGTGTTCATCAGCGGCGAGTTGCAGAAGCACAGCACGCTGCGCAAGTGCTGCTGGGCCACGGCCGTGCCGATTGCGCCTGGCGAGGTGCCGATCACCCCCGAAGGCTTGCGCGAAAACGAATTGGTCCCCCACGGCCGACTGGCCCAATCGATGGCATTTTTCAATGCGCCCGGAATCGAGCGGTTGTATTCGGGGGTGACGAACAGGATTGCGTCGACATTGGCGATCGCCTGCTTGAAAGCCTTTGCAACGGGCGGAAAATCCGCATCGTAGTCGTAACTGTAGAGTGGAAGCTCGCGAATCGGAATTTCCACCAGATCCAGCCCGGCATCGGGCGCCAGCCTCGAGAGTGCCCGGGCCAATAGGCGATTGATCGAGCCTTTGGCCAGGCTGCCGACCAGATAGCCAACTTTATATGTCTTCATGGTTCCATCTCCATCTTGTGCAGGGTGCACATCAATTTTTGGGCGGCTCGACGTGGGAGGGGAGGGGCCGCCGGAACGGCGAAGCCGCGTCGGGAACCTGCCGGCCGCATAGGCAGGCGGCCCCTCTCGATCGAAAGGTTAGACAATGTCGATCCCACAGACAAGGACAGGCACGCGGATCGCGCGCTTGAGCGGTCTTCGGGCCCGACGCGCCACTCGCGGCGTGCGCCTCCCGGTACGCAATGTCAAGCCGGCGTCGCAAGCTTGAGTCCGACGATCCCGGCAATAATCAGCGCAACGCTGATGAGCCGGGCGGTATTCGCAGGCTCTCCGAGCAGCACGATGCCCAGCACCACGGTCCCGACGGCACCGACCCCCACCCAGACGGCGTATGCGGTGCCCACGGGGAGCGACTTCATGGCGATGCCCAGCAACCCGAGACTGATGGCCATCGACAAGAGCGTGCCGACGGTAGGCCACAATCGGGTGAACCCCTCGGTGTACTTCAATCCGATTGCCCAGCCGACCTCAAACAGTCCCGCGACGGCAAGAATGAACCAGGCCATATTGATCTTTCCAGAATGCCGGGGTCGTCCCCGAAATATGCTGGGGAAGCGGGTCGTCCCCGCTTCCCTTAAACCGCTTGCCCGTCGCCCTCCGGCTTCATGAACGAGCCGCCTGTTCCGGACAGGCTTCCCGCTTCGCCGTTCGCCTTTCCGGGTACGAGATCCATGTAACGGAATCCGTCACGGGAAACGGCTTCGCCCGTCTGCACAGCGATCCCCGACGCGAACATCGGCCCCGCGAAGCAGAAGGTATGAAACTCACCGCGTTCGCCACACGGGTCGACCCCATCGGGCAACCCGGCCAATAACGCCGCATTATACGGGCGCCCCACAAAGTCTTCCGGGAGCTGCCTGGGGTCAACGCAGGTCAATATTGCGCGCAGGCCTGCGTCCAGCATTTGACGGGCGAGGGCGGGCGTGTCGGCCGGCGAGCCCCACAGCGGAAACAGCGGCTCGATCCCGGTCCCGGACAGCATGCGGATCCGGTACTCGCGCACGTCTTCCAGGAACAGGTCGCCGAAGGCAATATGCGTAATCCCTTCCTCCCGTGCGCGCCCGAGCACCGCACTCATCCGTTCGCCGTACTCGAGGTTGGAGCAGGGGAACGGCAGGAGAACCGGCCAGAGAGGCAGTCCCGCCGCTGCGGCCTGGAGTGCCACGAGACGATGGCGGACGGCGTGCATCGCCACGCGGTCGGCCACTTCGTTGAATGTGGTGAGCAGGCCCACGACTTCCAGGCCCGGTTGTTTGCGAAGGACATGCAGCGCCCAGGCGCTGTCCTTGCCCGAACTCCACGAAAGCAGGATCCGATGCATGCGATATGTTCTCCATCTTCTCCCGACGGGAGCCAAGGCTTGTTATTACTATTTTCATGTCTGCTCAGCTGCCCCGGCCCATGAAGTACAGGGCAAGCAGGGGCGCCAGATTGAACAGCAGGATTCCAATCTTGTAGACAGCCATGCCGCCGTAGTGAATGGCGTCAAAGGAGTCGTCGGACAGCCGGAACCAGCGCGTGTGAAGGCCGTGCATCCATTGGCGCGCCAGGACGAATGCAAGGAACCAGATCAGCAGGATCACATAGTTGACGATCAGCGAGCCAAGCAGGAATCGGCAGAGGAAATCCGGGTTCACGATGTGCTCCTTTTGAATGCGTCGGCCACGCGCAGGCGCCAGATCAGGACAGGTAACGAAGCGGCCAGGCAGAAACGAACCGCCATGGACCGCCGGCGCCATAGAGGACAAGCATCCCCGTGGCGTCGGCGGGTAATGAACGGTCAGCCGTCAACTGGCGCATGGGGCGTTTGAAGAATGCGTTGATAGAACGCCAGATCGAGCCAGCGGCCAAATTTGAAGCCCGCCTGCCTGATCGTTCCGGCGTGGCTGAATCCAAGCTTTTGATGGAGGGCGACGCTGGCGCTATTTGTTTCATCGATGCCGCCAATCATGACGTGGTACTGCTGCGCGACGGCCTGTTCGATGAGTTGCCGCATGAGCGCCTGCGCCAGGCCCTTGCCGCGATGGTCTCGATGGATGTAGACCGAATGTTCAACGGAATATTTGTATGCGGGCCATGCGCGAAAAGTGCCATAGCTTGCAAATCCGAGAAGTTCGCCGGAGCGTGAAATGGCGCCAATGACGGGAAAGTTGGAGGCCTGCCTGGCCGAGAACCACCCCGACATGCTTTCAAGACTGCGCGGTTGGTAATCGTATAGCGCGGTGGAATGGGCGATGACCTCGTTGAATATGGCAAGGATCGCCTCTGCGTGTGCCTTTTCGGTACAGTTCACGAATTCCACGGGTTCTCTCAGGCTGGCGGACAACTTGTTGTGGCGGCGAGGCGCCTTCAAGGACTACTGCGTCCCCGCCCGCTCGTTTCCCAGATCGAGTTCGACGCAATCGGATCCGCAGGCGCCCGGCGCATCGGGTTGACGAGACGGTGCCGGGCGATGCAATACCGCGCGCACCGGCGTGATTCGCAGCAGTTCGCCCACGATGGTGGCCTGCCCGTCAATGATCAACGAGTAGTCCGATTCCGATTGCGGTGGCCAGACCAAACCCACCGCGGGCCGCTCCAGGGCGTTTTCGCGGGTGCGGCGGCCGATGCCCTTCACAACCAGTTCGCGGCCCTGGAGCACCGCGGACACCGCAACCGCATGGGGCGCACTGTTGGCGTTCGTCGTCATCAGGTAAGCGAACCGATAGCGCGCGATGACGCTTGCCAGGTTCGACGATTCAACCGGAATGCTCATGACTCCCCCTCATGTCGACTGCTTCAGTGCAAACCATGCCGCACCAGCTCACGTGCAATATACACCGTGAAAGACATATTCCCCCGCGCAGCGGGTGTACGGACTCGCGCGTGATCGACGCGCATTCCCGCTCCACGGTTGTGCGCGTTCATGAGCGTGCAAGTTACTTGCCGAAATTGCGCACTCTGAACGCCAGAATCACGAGCAGGACGCCGAAGATTACGGCATATATCGCAATCAGCCAAAGCACGGCAAGCGCGCCCGCCAGCGGCTGCGCCATGAGGATGACACCGAACACGACCGAGACGAGCCCGCCGAGGATGAGCAGCCACTCGCCCTCGATCTCCTTCCGCAGACGGATTGCCGCCACGATCTCGAGCACGCCGGTGGCGACCGCCCAGATTGCGATGTAGAACAAGAGCGCGAGCGCAGTGATGCCGGGGACCAGAAAAGTCAGTATCCCGATACCGATGCCCAGTAATCCCCAGATCAGCAGCAGTCCCCAGTGCTCACGTTCCTTGCGTTCCGCGATGGCGGTCCAGACGCCAAGAATGCCATCCGCCGCCGAGTATGCGCCGAAGAGCAACACCAGCGCGGCGAGCGAGATGCCGGGTTGAAACCAGACCAGGACACCGAACGCGATCGCGACGAGACCGCGCAACAGCAGCACCCACCAGTTACGGGAAAGCATTCCGGAAAATTGGTTCTCTATAGTGTTCATGTTTGAACGACTCCTTTTGACGATGGTTAAAAGCCAGCGAACATTCCCGTTCACCGGCGACGGACGGGCGGCGCGGAGTGCCGCGCGCGAGCCGTCCGGCGCAACGGATTGTCAGGTGCGACGCTAAATTGCCAAGGCCTCGCCGGCCAGTCGCCCAGCCTCCTGGAGCTTGGCGTGACGGGCCTCCAGATCAGCCTTGACTTCGGCGATACGCTTCTCGATCCTTGCCTTTTGCCGATCGCTCGCGTGTTCGAGCTGTTTCTGCATGGCGGCGATCTTCGCATCGGCTTCACGCCTTGCTTGATCGATTCGGGTTTTGGCCTGTTCCTGCATCACCTGGGCCTTCTTCTTCGCTTCGTCGATCTGCGCCTGGATCGCGGCCTTGTTTTCCGCGTGTGCCTGAGCCAGCTCGTCCTTGAGCTGCTTTACTTCGGCCTTGAATTCAACAGACTCCCGTGCCAACTGGTCCTCGACGACCTCGGAGCGCAGGCGCCGGAAGACCACCCCATCCAGTTTCCTGATGCGTGCGTTAACGGGCTCCGTCCAACTCTCCTCCACATCGGCCAGAACGGCGACCTTGCCGGGGCCGAGAGCCTTCGAGACATCGTCCACGAACTGGATGTCGATGCCGCCCTTGTTCAGGTCGGAGACCAAGCCTGCCAGTCCGCCTACCGACGCCCCCACGACGAGCCCGACCGGCCCCGCCAACAGACCCACCATGCTTCCAGCCAACAGGCCGAGCGCGGTACCGATGGGTCCCCCTTCGGCAGACTGTTTCATGCTCACGCTGCCGGAGGTGTCCTTGACGAGGACAGCCGTGGCGTACAGCGTGATGTCCCCGTCCTTGTGCAGGGCCTTGAGCGCGCTGAGCCCCTCGAAGGCCACCGTCTCGCTGTTGAAAACTGCAACCATCATCTTGTTCATGTCCGACACTCCTTTGGGTTGACGGGTTTCTTGCGCCGCAGGCCGGGCCCGTCACGCCCAGCCTGCGGGAAGGGCATGCGCCCAATGTTGCCCATAACCGGAAGACCCTGGACGGCGAAGCCGGCCAGGCTGCGTTGGCTTGAATGAACCTAAATTCCGCACCACAGAGACACAGAGGCACAGAGAAACCCGAAAAACGGGACTTCTCCGCATTTTTTCCCACTCATCCATCGGGTGAACCGCGGCAGGAATGCAAGCGTATGTTTTTGCTCGCTGTTCTCTGTGTCTCTGTGGTTCAACTGCTTTTTCCAAGATGAATGGCCAGGCTGCTGTCGTTAGCCAGCCATTTTCCCGAGCATGTGATCGATCACTTTGCTGTGCTCGTGCTGCGGGCTGAACAGGATGACATCGGCGTCCTGACCCACTCTGACCGTGTGGCCAGGTGGCCAGTAGAACAAGTCGCCGCCATGGATTTCTTCACTGCTGCCGTCCGCATAGGTCACCGTGAGCGCACCTTGCAGGACATAGCCCCAGTGCGGAGCCTGGCAAAGATCGTTCTCCAGCCCCTGAAGGAGCGGGGCGATATCGGTGCCTGCGGCGAGTGAAAAGTATTCGCCGCTGATCGTGCCGTATCCGTCCGCACTGCCGAACCCGGTCTTTTGACGGGCGATGGCGCCCGGTGCATTGATTCTTACGGGGATGTCTTGCTTGGCGATGTGCATCGTAGGAACCTCCGTCGTGACAATGAACTCAAACCAGCGGCCGGGCGTTCCCGCTGGAGCGCAGTGTGATGGTGCGAACGATTCTCAGAAGACGGTCGCCAAGGCAAGTGCGAGGCTCGCATAGATCGCGATCACCACCCAGAAATATTCCGGCGATTCCGCGCGCGATGCCGTTCTGCCCCATGCACCAGACTTTATGTAGACCCCCCCTGTCACTGTAGCGTACAGCGTGTACAAGCCAAGCTTCCTCTCGATGGAAGGGTTGGGCCTCACCGTTTCGCTTTTGCTTTCGCGGGCCAGAGGCGAAGTGAGCAGTGTTTGGCCGCATGCGTGAAGTCTTTGTCTGTGGTGGGGAGTTCAGCCGCACCGCGAAACGGCATCGGCTTGAATGAATGGTCAGGCCGCTGCCAGCTTGAGCTTGCCTACGCCGTGCAAATCCACAGACTGCCGTGCGATCCAAAGGTCGTGTGCGTCCTGCATGGCAAGCCAACTTTCAGGAGAGCGGCCAATGGCCTTGGCAAGACGCAAGGCCATCTCAGGCGAAATACGACCACTGCCGTTCAAAACACGACTGAGCGTAGAGGCTGCAACGCCGAGCTTTTCGGCAAGCACACGGCCGCTGATCCCATTGGGCTCAAGGTAGATGCCGGCGATGAACTCACCGGGGTGTGGGGGGTTGTGCATAGTCATTAGTGATAATCCTCATAGTCCAACACATAAGCGTTCCCATCCTGGAACTCGAACGTGATTCGCCAGTTGCCGCTGACGGTAATTGACCAGCGACCCCGCATTTCGCCCTTCAATGGATGCAGGCGGAAACCGGGAATATCCATGTCTTCAATGGTTTGGGCGGTATCCAATGCGATCAATTGCAGCCTCAGCCGTTTGACGTGACTGGCTTGAACACCTGACACACCGCCAGTTTCATACAGACGCCGCAAGCCTTTGTGCCGAAAGGTCTTGATCATATGCCGAATGTATCACGTTGCGCATCATGCAACAAGCGGCCTGACGCCTGAATTAAGCCCGCGCCGCGAAACGGTATCGGGCCTTGAATGAATGGTCATGCTGCAGAGTATGCCGAAGTCGAGTGGCCGAACAAGCCCGGATACGCGGCGTATTTATTTTTCTGCCGTCGATCTTGACCGGGCTGGATTTCCAAATGCAGTCGCACCTGCCGCCACATCGCGTGTCACGACGCTTCCGGCACCGATCAGCGCATCGTCCCCGATGGAAACGCCTGGCAAGATGATTGCGCCAGCTCCGATCCATACATTGCGCCCAATGCGGACTGGGCGACCAAACTCCAGGCCCGCAGCCCTTTGCGCCGGGTCACGAGGATGGTCGGCGGTCAGAATCTGCACGCCAGGCCCAATTTGCGTCATGGCCCCGATCACGACCTCCACGACATCGAGAATCACGCAATTGAAGTTCAGGAAAGCGCCCGCGCCAATCCTGATGTTGAAGCCGTAGTCGCAATGGAATGGTGGGCGGATCACGACGCCATCCCCCACAGCGGCAAAGCGTTCCACCAATAGCTGGTGCCGCTCCGCGTGCGGCCTGTCGAGCGACGTGTTGTAGCGAACCATCCACGCCTGCGCCGCGGCTTGATCGGCCTGGATTTCAGGGGCGCCCGCGTGGTACAGCTCGCCAGCCAGCATTTTCTCTTTTTCCGTTCGCACCATTCAGTTCTTCGTCATCCTGTGAGTTGGAGGTGCCTGGCCCTTGAGCATGCCCATCAACCCTTGCGCTCCATGACGATCAGCCGCACTGCAAGGCCGAGAAAGACCACACCCATCAGGCGCTCAAGCGCCAACTGACGACGTGGGCTCGACAGCAGCCATTGCCCCAGGCTGCCGCTGGCGATGGACAAGCCCGCCTGGAATAGCAGGCCGAGAAATGCCAGGACTGCGCCGAGGCCGACAATTTGCTGGAAGATCGGCCCGAAGGACGGCGAGGCGAACTGCGGCAGAAACACGCCAGAAAACAGGATGGCCTTGGGGTTCAGCAGATTCGTGAAGAACCCGCGACGGAAGTTCTCGAATGGGGAACGGCTGGTAGTTTGAGTGCCGGTCTCGAAAGGCTTGGTGCGAAACGATTTGTAGGCGAGGAAGACCAGGTAGGCCGCGCCACCATAGCGGATGACATCGAACGCGAGAGGCGACGTGGCGACGATTGCCGCAACCCCCACGGCAGCAAACACCGCATGAGCAAACATGGCCAGTGCGATGCCCGTAGAAGCCCATAAGGCGGGACGGCGACCTTCAGTTACCCCGGTGGCGACAATAAATGCAACATCAGGCCCCGGCGTGATAAGTAGCACGAAGGACACTGCGAGGAAGACGGGCAGGACAGAAATATCAAACGGCATGGTGCCTCCGTGAAAGGGCTAACGTCTGAGGTAACCGGCCTCGCGCGGCTTGATGCGCGAGACCCGGTTGACCGAGAGGTTAGCCACCTGGTTGAACCGCCTGCTGTAGAACCTCGGTCGCCCACTGGTTAAGGCTCTTGCCTGCGGCCTGCGCGGCCACTAGAGCCCGACCGTGAACCTCAGGGGGCACACGGAGCAACAACTTGCCGGATGCTGGCTTCTCAGGATGAAGTCCCTCCTTCTTGCACTCAGCGAGATAGTCTTTAACAGCGTGCTCAAACTCGGCCCGCAACTCCGCAACCGTCTCGCCATGAAAGCTAATGATGCTGCGAATGCCGAGAATGCGGCCGACGAAAATATTGTCTCGCTCGTCGTACTCGACGCGAGCGGTATAGCCCTTATATGACATAGTGTTCATGGCATTACTCCTACGCGTTCCAGAAGCTCTCGCGCCTCTTCGACTTGATAACGCTTGGCTTCCTTTCCCGGATGTGGCCGATGGCACCGCCACTGCTCACCCTTGAACTCGATCTTGACGCGCGAACCCTCGCGCTCCGAGATGAAAGCTCCAAGAGTCTTCATCAACGCTTCAATGTCAGCGAACGGAATGGACGCTGATGTCGGGCGCGCAAAGATGGCGCTGAGCGTTTTTCGATGTTTGGCGTTCACGAGGGGACGATATCATAAAGTGATATCACTTGCAATCGGGTAAGCGTGAGGTGGCTAACGTTCAAGTTCAGGGGTGTGCCAACGCCTGAGTTCAGGAGCGTGCTACCCATAGGCGGAGCGTCCCCTGCAACGCCGGGTTGGACCTCACGGCAGGAAACCGTGAAGTGCTCATGAATGGATCGGAGAAGCTGAGAGCTTCACACCGAGAGCGTGAAGTAATTTGAGCATGGTGTCGTAGCGTGGCTTGGCGCCTGGTGTAAGCGCTTTGTAGAGACTCTCGCGGCCAAGGCCGGTATCCTTCGCAAGTTGTGCCATATCACGGGCGCGAGCCACATCACGCACTGCGGTTAGAAATACATCGGGATTGGAATCTTCCAATGCGGCGGTTATGTACTCTGCGATGGTTTCTTCATCATCGAGATAATCAGCAGCGTCGAAGGGTGCAAATTTGGCCATGGTTCACTCCTTATCCAAAACCCGCGCCATCTCAAGGGCGCGCTTGATGTCACGCTTCTGCGAGGACTTATCGCCACCCAGGAGAAGCAGGTAGATCACCTCGCCGCTACGGGTGAAATAGACTCGATAGCCGGGGCCGAAATGGAGTGCTACGTAAATGTGGCTGGCAAAAAAAGCAGAAGCATTTGAATTCATCGGCCTACGCGGCGCTATGCGCAAGGTCCGGTGAAATGACGGGTTGGGCATCGCCGATTGATTAGCAGGCAGGTGTCGGATATGGCGTCGTGCCAGCAGGTCGGCCATCTCACCTGTTTTTTTCAGGGCGATGGTGTCCAATCTTGTCATGCACCAATCAATTGTGCGCTGTAACCGAAGGACTGGACCTTAGCCAGTAATACCGCTGTGGAGGTTGCGTCTGGATTAAAGGCAACCAGCAATAAATGCTCTTTCCCAGGATTGAAACGTGGAGAGACCACACCGTCCAATTGCCGCATCGATTCCTCCAGCGTCTTTCTTTGTTGCTCGTTAAGGTCTTGATTAATATGAATCATAATGTCGCTGATATCCATGATACTGCTCTCCTGACGATGGCCGGACAGACAATATTTTTATATCACGTTAACGCAGATATACAAACGCTCCACGGCCTAACGCCTACCGTCAGCGATTGGGCTGATGATGTCGGCTGGACGTTGCGGACTGGTGGGGCTTGTCATGGTCTATCTCCATGGTTGTGGTGAAACTAATCATAGCTGCCCAAGCAGGGTACCCGGCAGCATCGCTGACGGTCGCTCCACTCGAATACACAGTTATGCGTCATCTCGCTCGATCGGCAGTGTCTCGTCGTTCGCCCACTCATGCATCGAGTTATCGTAGACAGCAACATTCGGATACTCGAGTTGGTGCAGTAAAAAAGCATCCAGCGTCGCCGCGATGCCGCCACCGCAATAAACCAGTACACGCTTTGATGGCCCCGCGCCGGCCTGCGTGAACGCTGCACCAACGACATCTGCACTCTTAAGCGTGAGGGAGTGTTCTTCGATCAGCGAAAGCGCGGGCACGTTGACACTTCCAGGGACGCGCCCGGGGCGCCCATACCGCGGGTTGTCGCCGCTGTGCAGGTCTGGTGCGAGCGCGTTGATCATGCACGCACGCGGATCGCCAATGGCCGCCTTCACTTCATCCTTCCCGATGAAAATCTCGTGGCGCGGCTTGGCTACGAGCGTTGCCGGCGGATAGCACGTCTCGATCGTTTCCGTCGGCCGCCCTTCTGCGATCCATTTGTCGAAGCCACCGTTGAGAATTGCGGCATTATCGAAACCAACGTACCGAAGCATCCACCATAGGCGCGTTGCCCACTGCATCCGTTTTCGCGAGTAGAGGACGACATGAGAGCCTGTGCCGATGCCTTTCTCAGCGAAGCGAGCGGCGAGAGTTTCAACATTCGGTAAGGTGAAACGAAACTTGCTCGAACTGTCAGAGAGTTCCTCTTGCAAATCGAGAAAGGCGGACCCCGGTATATGCGCTCTTTCGTATTCGGCACGACCGCTCTCCACGCGGTACGGCCTGCCGGTTCCAATCTCGTCATGGAGAAACGTTGTGCAATCAAAAACCCGCAGATGGGAATCGCCGAGACTATTCGCCAGCCACTCGGTTTCGACGATTGCACCGGGGTTTGCATATCGCGTCGCGCTCATAAAGCTTCCTTTCCGCTTCGTGGTGATGTTGTATAACGTTGGAGTTCAGTGGACGGCAAAAGCGCAGCTTTTGACGGTCCGCTGGAACGAAGTGTTAGGTTCATTTACGAGATGCGGCAAATGCGCCAACGACCAAAAGCAGAATGAACGGAAGCAGCACGGCATCAGTGTATGACTTGCTTGGGTGAAGCAAGTAAATGACATGACCGGCCAATACCAAGCTGAGAAGTGCGACAGCTAAGGTGGCAAATGCACCAAAGCGATATGGGCCAACGTAGTAAAACCTGCGCCAAATTGCGGCTACACCCTGCGCTATCTTTTGTGCGAGCAGCCAGAGTGGTGCGAATATAGCAACTGCAAGCAGAGCTGCGAGAGTGGCAAATTTTTCTTGGGCAATAAATCGGTCAATTCCGATTCGTGTGTGAGACAGGTCGAGTTGCCCATTGATGGGGGCTGAAAAACTCAATGGCAGATAAATTGCCATGTAAATGAAGAAGAAGGAAATGCCATAAAGGTAGGCTTGCCAGACTAATGCATGTAACTGCGCTCGATTTCGAGCACGAACAGTTTCGATGTCTTCCGGCTCTTGCAGTGTGGTTGGCTGCGTCGGTGATGGAGGTGCTTCTTTCTCAGGTGGAAGACGGAGAAATTCCCTCACATACGGCGTGAGCAAGTTGCCTGCTACCCCAAGAACGATTGCGGATACGGCACCGAGTATTGCTTCGAGCATAGTGAGGAACCTAACGTTCAAATTCACCCGACCACGGAAGCGGGCGAAGCCCGCTGTAGTGGGTCGGGTGGAATGCAGTGTTAGGCATCGTTGTTCTGAAGCCAAGCGATGACATTGGCCGCATTTTCGTTTGGAGGAAAAACTGGATAGAACACTTTGCGTATTGAACCGTTTTTAATAATGAGGGTGAGCCTTTTGATGAGGCGTAAAGAGTTGTATTTGAACGTAGGCAGCCTCAATGCGGTTGCCAATTCAAAACGACTGTCGCTCAATAACTCAAAAGGCAAATGGAGGCGCTGAACAGCTTCTTTCTGGTCTTCCGATGATTGCGAACTGACGCCATATACCTTGATCCCTAAATTGAGAAGGTCAAAGTGATGGTCACGAAATGAACAAGATTGTGGCGTGCATCCTCTTGCGCCAGGGATCTCGTTCCAACCAACCATCGGAGGTGCGCCCGGCCTCCCAGTCATGGGGTAAAAGTAAACGACGGATATTCCACCCTCAAGCCCAAGGCTTATCATGGCACCAGAGGTTCCTACCAGAGCGATGGTAGGCATATTCATCCCTTCCAAATGGGCGCATGCACCATCATCTTCAGGGACAGGCAAATCATCTGGCAGAACGAGTAAATTCCGTGTGTTCATTTGTTCCCTTTGTGTTCAGCCTAACGTGCAATATACACCTTGAAAGGTGTATATATAAATTCATACAAGGTGTATAAGACCAGAACAAACTGCATAATCTATTTGATTTATATGATTTCTCTTTATCGATAGGGGGAAATATGCCTCCAGCAGATACACCGTCCTCCCCACCCCAAAAACTTCTAGACCAAGTACGCGACCGAATCCGAGCCAAGCATTACAGCATCCGCACCGAGACGCAATATGTGCAGTGGATCCGGCGATTTATCCTGTTTCACGGCAAGCGCCATCCGCGTGATCTTGGGGCGCCGGAGGTCGAGGCGTTTCTGACGCATCTGGCGGTGGAGGGCAATGTGGCGGCGGCGACGCAGAATCAGGCTTTGTCGGCGCTGCTTTTTCTGTACCGCGAGGTGCTGGGAATCGAGTTGCCCTGGCTCGACAAGCTGACGCGCGCGAAGCGTCCACGGCGTTTGCCGGTGGTGCTGACGCGTGGCGAGGTGCGGGCGGTGCTGGGGAAGATGGACGGCGTTTACGGTCTGCTGGCGCGTCTGCTGTACGGCACGGGGATGCGTTTGATGGAGGTGATCCGCTTGCGGGTGAAGGATGTGGGCTTCACGCGCGGCGAGATCGTGGTGCGCGATGGCAAGGGGGCGAAGGATAGGGTGACCATGCTGCCCGAATCGGTCAAGGCTGATTTGCGGGTTCATCTGGCGCGGCGACGCGATCTGTTCGAGCAGGACAAATTGGCAGACAAGGCCTTGGTTTATCTGCCCGATGCACTGGCACACAAATACCCGAACGCATCGACGGAGTGGGGCTGGCAGTATGTGTTTCCCTCGGGCAGCTATTCGATCGATCCGCGCAGCGGCGAGGAACGCCGGCATCACCTCGACGAAAAACTTCTGCAGCGCGCGATGAAGCGGGCGGTGCAGGCGGCGGACCTGGCCAAACCGGCGACGCCGCATACGCTGAGGCATTCGTTCGCCACGCATCTGCTGGAGCGCGGGCAGGACATCTGCACGATTCAGGCACTGCTGGGCCACAAGGATGTGGCGACGACGATGATTTACATGCATGTATTGAACAAGGGCGGACACGGGGTGTTGAGCCCGCTGGATGAATGAACCGGTGTTTCAGATCAGACGGTTTTCGCCTTGTATTTGACGCCCTTGTGGCCTTTCAGGTCGGCATCCTGCGTCCACAGGGTGGCCTGGCACGCCCGGGCAGTGAGCAGAATAATGCTGTCCGCCATGGGAAGTTGGTGTTTGGCCGAGTAAAGCGCGGCAGCCAGCGCGGTGTCGGCATTGAGGCCAACGATTTCGCCTCGTGCCATGAAGTCGGCCGCCTGGTGGGCTGCCGGTTCGCCACGCAATAGCGCGACACGCTTGCAGACCTCGAAGACGGAAAGGCTGGGCACGATGAGGGATTCCGTGGCTTCGAGAATGGGAGCGAAGAAATCGGCATTGCTGCCGTTGGCGAAATATTCCAGCCAGCCGCAGGAGTCGACCACGTTTATGCCCTTTGGGGCATTCATACGCGGTCGTCCTCGCGCTCGATACGGGTATCGATCCCGGGCAGAAAACCGCGCGCGGCGGTGATAGGCTGCTCGGGAATCAGCTCGATGTGGTCGCCCTGGATGCGCGCCCTGAGTTTCTGGCCGGGCTGGAGGTTGAGCTGACGGCGCAGGTCGCGTGGGATGACGACCTGGAATTTGGGGGAGACGGTGACCGTTGTCATGCAACACTCCTTACGTATGACGTTACAATAACGTAAACCATAAACGCCGACAACAGCATGACCGATGATGAAGACTACATGCGCGCCACGCTGCACCTGGCGCGCCAGGGCTGGGACGCCGGCGAGGTGCCGGTGGGGGCGCTGGTGGTGTGCGGCGGCGAGATCGTCGGGCGCGGGTTCAACCAGCCGATTTCCAGTCACGACCCCACGGCGCATGCCGAGGTGATGGCGCTGCGCGACGCGGCGGCGCACCTGGGCAATTACCGGCTGGTGGGCTGCACGCTGTATGTGACGATGGAACCGTGCGTGATGTGCGCGGGGGCGATCCTGCATGCGCGGGTGGCGCGGGTGGTGTACGGGGCAAAGGAATACAAGACCGGCGCCCACGGCAGCATCATCGATGTGTTCGCCGAGCCGCGCCTCAACTATCATTGCGAGATCGTCGGCGGCGTGCTGGCGGACGAATGCGCGGCGACGATCTCGGGCTTCTTCGAGGCGCGCCGGCAACAGAAGAAGGAGGCGGGCCAATGAGCGGGCTGGTGATCGAGGTGGACCTGCGCCTGCAGCAGTTATACCTGTGGGAACCGTACCCGGACGGCGACATGCTGATCCGCCAGTATCCGGTTTCCACCGCAGCCAACGGGGCGGGGGAGCGGGACGGCAGCCATTGCACGCCGCGCGGGCGCCACCGCATCGCGGAAAAGATCGGCGCCGGCATGCCACTGTGCACGGCCTTCAAGGCGCGCCAGCCCACAGGCGAAATCTGGACGCCGGAACTCGATGCCGAAAACCCGGGGCGCGACTGGATCCTGACGCGCATCCTGTGGCTCGACGGCCTGGAGCCGGGCCGGAACAAGGGCGGCGCGGTGGACACGCACAACCGCTACATCTATGTCCACGGCACCCACGAGGAACACCGCATCGGTACGCCGGCGTCGCATGGCTGCATCCGCATGAAGAATGCGGATGTGGCCGAACTGTTCGATCTGGTGAAGGTGGGAACGGAAGTGAGGATTTCGTAGGCTGGGTGGCCTGTGAGAACCGTTGCGCCGTTCGTGGTGAGCCCTTCGATGAACTCAGGACAGGCTTGTCGAACCACCTTGGTCATGACCGAGGAGCGCGTAGTCAGCCCTTCGACAGGCTCAGGGCGAACGGATTGGGGGTTAGGGTACTCGTTGAGTTGCTGCTTGGTGCTGGCCGTTGTCCCATTCGTGGTGAGCCCTTCGATGAACTCAGGACAGGCTTGTCGAACCACATTTTGGCAACCCTCAAATCTCTTTCTTGGATCTGTTCCTGGACAGCCTTGTAATCTCGTCCCAGTCGCCGCGTATCAATGCTTCCTTCTTGGCCCGGCTCCAACCTTTGATCTGCCGTTCGAAACTCAAGGCTTCAATTCGCGTTGAACATGCCTGGCTCCAGACCAGCTCAACCGGCAACCGCGTCGCAGTGTAGCCGCTGCACGTCCCTGTCACGTGTTCGCCGACTCGCCTGTCGAGATCATCCGTATGGCCTGCATAGTACGAGCCATCCGCGCAGCGCAGCAGATATACCCAGAATCCCACGATCTTTCCTCCGGGCGATCTTTCAAGCCCGTTCGGGCTGAGCTTGTCGAAGCCCGGTCTCCCCTCAAAGTGGCATCGGCTTGCCGTCGTTCAGGTTGAGCCAGCCTTTGGCGATACGGTAGATGAACCAGATGCCGGCGACGCCGAGCACCAGCCAGCCGATCAGGATGATCCAGGTGAGGGCACCGAGGACGAACCACCCCACACTCCACCAGAAGGTGCGGATCTGCCAGCGGAAGTGGCTTTCCATCCAGGTGCCCCGTGCGTCGTCGAGCTTGATGTAGTTCAGCACGATGGCGACGATGGCGGTGACGCCGGAAAACAGCGACAGCGCATACAACGCATACGTCACGGTGTTCAGGGTTTTGAGGCTGGCGAGCTTGTCGTCGGTCGCGGTATCCATCAGTTACGCGCTTTCTCGTAGATCGGCATCATTTTCGGTACCAGCGCGTTCAGCGCCTGCATGCGGTTGGCGGGCGAGGGATGGGTGCTGAGGAACTGCGGCGGGCCGTTGCCGCTGGCCTGGCCCATTTTTTCCCACAGGCTGATGGCGGCATGCGGATCGTAGCCGGCGCGGGCGGCGAGTTCGATGCCGTAGCGGTCGGCCTCGGACTCGCTTTCGCGGCTGTTGGGGAGGGTCAGCGCGAGGTCGGCCACCGGCGACAGCACGGTAAGGTCCTGCCCGACGAGGATGGAGCCGAGTTGCAGTCCGCTCTGCTGGGCCATGGCGCGCGACATGCGCTCGCGGCCATGACCCAGCAGGGCGTGCGAGATTTCATGCCCCATGATCTGGGCGATTTCGTCGTCGCTCAATTTCAGCTTTTCGATAATGCCGGTGTAGATCGCCATCTTGCCGCCAGGCATGCACCAGGCGTTGAGCGTGGGTTCGTCGATCACTGCAACCGACCATTTCCAGTCACGGCTGGGCGGGTACATGTTGCCGGCCTGTACGATCAGGCGATCGGTGATGCGCTTGACGCGATTGTTCAGCGCTGCGTTGCTGCTGAGCTTGCCATTCTTTCGCGCTTCACTCAGCGTTTGGGCATAGGCCTGGGCTGACGAAGACTGCGCCTGTTCTTCGGATACCAGCACCAGTTGCTTGCGGCCGGACACCGGGTTGGTCTGGCAGCCCGCGAGCATGACGGCGAGCAGCGCTGAAACGACGAGTGTGCTTTTCATGGGTGACCTTTTCCCTTGCTCATATTCCGCGCAGCAGTTCGTTGATGCCGACCTTGGAGCGGGTCTTCTCGTCGACCTTCTTCACGATCACCGCACAATACAGACTATAGCTTCCATCCTTCGACGGCAGGTTGCCGGACACCACCACCGAACCGGCGGGAATGCGGCCATAGGTGACTTCGCCGGTTTCGCGATCATAGATCTTGGTGGATTGGCCGATATAGACACCCATCGAGATGACGCTGTTGTCCTCCACGATGACGCCTTCGACCACTTCGGAACGGGCGCCGATGAAGCAGTTGTCGCCGATGATGGTGGGATTGGCCTGGACCGGTTCGAGCACGCCGCCGATGCCGACGCCGCCCGAGAGATGCACGTTCCTGCCGATCTGCGCGCAGGAGCCGACGGTGGCCCAGGTGTCGACCATGGTGCCCTCGCCGACATAGGCGCCGATGTTGACGTAGCTGGGCATCAGCACGACGTTTTTCGCGATATGGGAGCCCTTGCGCACGGCCGCCGGCGGCACCACGCGGAAACCGCCTTCACGGAAATCCTTCGAGTTGAAGTCGGCGAACTTACTGGGCACCTTGTCGTAATAGTTGGTGTGGCCGCCCTTGATGAAGGCATTGTCCTCGAGCCGGAACGACAGCAGAACGGCCTTTTTCAGCCACTGGTGGGTGGTCCAGTTCTGGCCGTCAGTGCGTTCGGCCACGCGCAGTTCGCCCTTGTCGAGCAGGTCGATCACGGCCATGACGGCATCCTTGACCTGCGGATCGACATTGCGCGGCGTGATGTCGGCGCGGCGTTCAAAAGCGTCTTCGATGGTTTTCTGCAGGTCTTGCATGATGGATCCCTGTGGTGGAAGGTTGAATGAAAGGAGTGAACGATGGAGCGATGCGGTCAGGCGGCCTCGCCGACGAAAGCGGCCATGCGCCGGGCGGCTTCGACGCAGGCTTCCAGGTTGTCGACCAGTGCGATGCGGACGAAACCCTTGCCGGGGTTGACGTTGGCGGCATCGCGCGCGAGATAGCTGCCGGGCAGAACGGTCACGTGCTGTGTTTCGTACAGGCCGCGCGCGAATGAGGTGTCGTCGCCACCGGGCACCCGTGCCCACAGATAGAAGGCCGCGTCGGGCGCGTCGAAAGCCAGCACGTCCTTGAGCAGCGGCATCACGGCGGCGAACTTCTCCGCGTACTGGCGGCGGTTTTCGATCACGTGCGCCTCGTCGTTCCAGGCGGCGATGCTGGCGGCCTGCACCGCCGGATTCATTGCGCTGCCGTGATAGGTGCGATAGAGCAGGAATTTCTTCATGATGGCGGCGTCGCCCGCCACCATGCCCGAGCGCAGGCCGGGCACGTTGGAGCGTTTCGACAGCGAGTTGAATACGACGAGGTTCTGGAAGCCGCGCCCGAGTTGCTGCGCGGCGGTGAGCGCGCCGAGCGGCGGCCGGCCTTCCTCGAAATAGATTTCCGAATAACACTCGTCAGCCGCGATCGCGAAACCGTGCCGGTCGGACAATTCGAACAGCCGTTTCCATTCGTCCGGCGACATCACCTTGCCGGAGGGATTGCCCGGCGAGCATACGTAGACCAGACTGATGCTTTCCCACAGATCCTCCGGCACCCGCGACCAGTCCATGCGGAAGTTGTTTTCGGGCAGTGTGTTGAGGAAGAAAGGGCGGGCGCCGGCCAGCAGGGCCGCGCCTTCGTAGATCTGGTAGAACGGGTTCGGCGAGATGACCGTGCGCCGGCCGTGACGGCTGGAATCGACGCCGGCCTGGGCGAAGGCGAACAACGCCTCTCGGGAACCGTTGACCGGCAAGACCTCGGTCGCCGGATCGAGTTTCACGCCGTAGCGACGTGTCGCCCAGGCGGCAATGGCTTCCCGCAGTGCATCCGAACCCTGAGTGATGGGATAATTCGCCAGCCCGCCGAGTCCGGCGATCAAGGCATCCTGGATGAATCGGGGCGTCGGATGCCGGGGTTCGCCGATCGACAGGTTGATCGGTGCAAGGCCGGGATTCGGCGTCACCCCGGCGAAAAGCTCGCGCAGTTTCTGGAATGGATACGGATGAAGTTGATCAAGGCGCGGATTCATGGCAGTACGGGATTTGACTCAGCCACCCATTATAAAGCCCCATGTCGTCGATTTCCTTGCAGCGCACGCTTGCCGTTGGCAGTCTGACCTACGCCGCCACCCTGTGGGGGCTGGTGTGGTATCCCTATCGTCTGCTGGGCGAGGCGGGCGTGGGAGGCATTGCATCGAGTTTCTTCACCTACGCGACGCCTCTTTTGCTGATGGGCTGGCTGCATGGCCGCGTATTGCGCGAGGCGCGCGGTCACTGGCTGTGGCTTGCCGCGCTCGGCATCGCGGCGGGCTGGACCAATCTGGCCTACGTGCTGGCGGTGCTCGAAGGCGAGGTCGTGCGTGTCCTGCTGCTGTTTTATCTGTCGCCTTTATGGACGGTGCTGTTCTCCCGCCTGCTGTTGCACGAGAAGCTCAACCGGGCTGGCTGGGCGGTGATGGCGCTGGCCGCGGGCGGCGCGCTGGCCATGCTGTGGCAGCCCGGCGAGTGGCCGTTGCCGGCCAGCCGCGCCGAATGGCTGGGCCTGTCGGCAGGGGTGATGTTTGCAGCGAATAACGTGATCAGCCGCCATCTCCAGGGCGTTGCCGAAGGCGCCAAGGCGGTGTCGGTGTGGGTGGGCGTCGCGCTGCTGACCGTGATCGGCCTGACCCTCAAGCCGGCCGAACTGGGTTTCATCGCACAGGCCTCGCCCGCCACCTGGCTGCTGCTGGCCGGAGTGGGCATTGCCATCGGTAGCATGACTTACGCCGTGCAGTATGGCCTGGCGCGCGTGCCGGCCAACCAGGCCATCGTCATCTTCCTGTTCGAACTGGTGGTCGCGGCCGTCGCGTCCTATTTCCTGTCGGACGAGCGCATGGGCGGGCAGGAATGGGCAGGCGCCGTCATGATCATCACCGCCAGCCTGTTTTCCGGGCACATGGAAAACGATCCAGCGAAAGAGAACCCTCATGTCTGACGAATATCCGCCCGTGCGCGTCACGGCCCTGCTGCATGCCGGCCTGCTGGTATCGGATCTCGCGCGTGCGAAGACCTTCTATGAATCGGTGCTGGGACTGAGACCGTATCCCCATCGCCCCGCCTTGCCTTATCCCGGCGAGTGGTACGACCTCGGCGACAGCCAGCAACTGCACCTGATGCAGTTGCCCGATCCCGATGCCGGATCGGTGCGCCCCGGGCACGGCGGCCGCGACCGCCACATCGCGCTGGCGGTGCGCGATGTGGCGGCGCTGAAAAGCCGTCTTGACGCGGCCGGGATCCCGTACACGGCAAGCAGGTCGGGGCGACCGGCGCTGTTCTGCCGTGACCCGGATATGAATACGCTGGAGTTCGTCGAAGTCCCTTGATCCAGGATCGATCCGCCAGATTGCTGCGGCAAGCCCGCAAGGAGCGTTCTATTTCGCGGTCGAGATCAGCCGTAAACGGGCCTGATGGCGCGGGTCGGGAGAGACGGGACCGGATTTACGCGAAAAGCGACTGGCCATCACGCGCCAGCAGCGCGGCGCCGTAGGCGGCCTCGGTGTGGGCGGCGCGGCTCACCGGCACGCCGAGCAGGCGCTGGCGGATGCGTGTCCAGGCAGGGTTCCGCGCGCCGCCGCCAGCGGTCTCGACGCGGCTCACGGGGGTGGCGCCCAGATCGGCCAGCAGGGCGTAGCCGCGCGCCTCGATGCGCGCCAGGCTTTCCAGCAGGCCGTGCAGGAATTCCGCATCGTCGGCCGGTCGCGGCGCCAGGCGGGGCGCCAGCAGGGGATCGTTGACCGGGAAGCGCTCGCCGGTGCGCGGCAGCGGCAGATAGTCGTGCGGGCTGGCCACATTCGGGTCGATTTTTCCGCTCAGCTCGGCGAGTGTGCGGTCGTCGAAGAATTGCCGCAGCACCGCCCCGCCGGCGTTCGATGCGCCACCCGCCAGCCAGCGACTGCCATACCAGTGGCTGTAGACGCCGTGTTCGGTCGATTCCACCATGGTGTCGGAAAGCAGCTTCAGGACCAGGGTGCTGCCGAGCGAGGTGACCGCCTCGCCGCTCTGGGTCACGCCGGCGGCAAGGAACGCCGCGATGGAATCGGTGGTGCCTGCGTGCACCATGCAGCCGGGATTGATCCCGAGGTAGCGTGCGCGCGGGCGCGACACGGTGGCGAGCCGTGCCCCGGGAGGCATCGGTACCGGCAGGTAGTCGGCATCGATCAGGTATTCGACCCAGGCCGGCCATTTCAGCTCGTCGAGGTCGAGACCCATTTTCAGCGCATTGTGATAGTCGGTCATGCCCACCCGATCGGTCAGCAGGCCCGACAGCCAGTCGGCCTGGTTGAGATAAAGCCGCGCACCGGTGAGGCCGAGGCGCTTCTTCAGCCATAGCGTCTTGGCCAGCCCGGAGGTGACGGCGGCGGCAGGATGGCCGGGGACGGCGGTTCTTGCGATCAGCGCAGCTTCGTCGACCGCGCGATCGTCGTGGTACAGAAGCGGCGGGTGACGTGGGTAGAGTTCCTCGTCGCAGGCCACCACGGTGCCGGAGGTGCCATCGAGCGCGAGGTCCGATAGCTGGGTGCGGATGGGAGACGGCAGCGAGGCGAGCAGATCCCACAATGCCTCGCGCCAGATGCCGGCGCGTTCGTATTCCCGCAGCGTGCCGAAGTCGCGCGCATCCTCGATCAGGATGCGCCCTCCGATGTCGATGACGCAGCTGCGTGCGCCCGAGGTTCCGAAATCAATACCCAGAAAATACAATGGATTATCCGCGTGTATTCGACTGATGATCGAAGCTGCTGAGCTCGACGCGCGGGGTGGGTTGCCAGCCCTTCTTGCGGTGTTCGGCGACCACGTTGGTGAAGATGCCGCCGCGCACGTAGAATTTGGCGGTCAGCCGCATGAAGCGTGGCTTCGTCGCTTTGACCAGATCATCGAGTATCCGGTTGGTCACCGCCTCATGGAAATGGCCCTCCTCGCGGAAGCTCCACATGTAGAGCTTCAGGCTCTTGAGTTCGACGCAGGTTTTGTCGGGAATGTAGTCAAGCATGATCGTGGCGAAATCGGGCTGCCCGGTTTTTGGGCAAAGACACGTGAATTCAGGGACTTCCATATGAATGTGAAAGTCACGATCAACTTTCGGGTTGGGGAAGGTTTCCAGGATTCTGGCGGGCGTGGAGGGCATAAAGGGCTCGGTGTAGAATGACGGCATAAAAACGCTCCCGGAGAGCGCCGGAGACATCATTATAAAAGCCAAGGTTCCACTGTCTTGCGTTTAACTCACATCAAACTCGCCGGTTTCAAGAGTTTCATCGATCCCACCGTGATTCCCGTCCCCGCGCAGCTGACCGGCGTGGTGGGGCCGAACGGCTGCGGCAAGTCGAACGTGATCGACGCCGTGCGCTGGGTGCTCGGCGAATCGTCGGCCAAGCACCTGCGCGGCGAAACCATGCAGGACGTGATCTTCAACGGTTCCGCCGGCCGCAAGCCGGCCTCGCGTGCCTCGGTCGAACTGGCGTTCAACAACGAGCTCGGCCGCGCCGCCGGGCAGTGGTCGCAATACGCCGAGATCTCGGTCAAGCGCGTGCTCGACCGCAGCGGTGACTCCACCTATTACATCAACAACATGCGGGTGCGGCGGCGCGACGTCGCCGACCTCTTTCTCGGCACCGGCGTCGGCGCGCGCGCCTATGCCATCATCGAGCAGGGCATGATCTCGCGCCTGATCGAGGCCAGGCCGGAGGAACTGCGCGGTTATCTGGAAGAAGCCGCGGGCGTGTCCAAGTACAAGGAACGCCGCAAGGAAACGGAATCGCGGCTGAAGGATGCGCGCGACAACCTCAACCGCGTCGAGGACATCCAGCGCGAACTCAAGGCCCAGGTCGAAAAGCTCGGTGCGCAGGCCGAAGTCGCCCAGCAATACCGCAGCCTGCAGGCCGATTTGACGTTTTCCCAGCATCGCCTGTGGTACGCGCGGAAACACGACGCCGCCCAGCAGCGCGCGCGCATCGACCGCGACCTCACCGAAGCGCAGAACAGGCTGGAAGCGGAAACCGCGCGCCTGCGCCACATCGAATCGGCGCTGGAAACCGCGCGGCAGACCCAGTTCGCCGGGCAGAATACGCTCAATACCGCGCAGGCAGCGTATTACCAGGCGCAGTCCGAAGTCGCGCGCATCGAGCAGACCATGGCGCACCAGAATGCCACCCGTGAACGGCTCTATCGCCAGGTGCAGGATCTGGGCGCGCGCGTGGAAGCCCAGCAGGCGCGCCGGAGCGACACGCAGGATGCGCTGCACGAAGTCAACGCGCAGCAGCCCGGTCTCGAAGCGGCGTTGATGGAAGCCGAAGCCGCCGCGCGCCAGGCCACCGACAGCACCTTGCCGGAGAAGGAAACCGCCCTGCGCGGCGCCCAGCAGGCGGTTGGCGAGGCACAGCGCGCCGTTTCGCAACTCGACCAGGCGCGTCAGGTCGACGAAAACAGCCTCGGCCATACCCGCCGCCAGATCGAGCAGCTCGAAGCGCGCCATCGGCGGCTCGAGCAGGAGCAGGCCCAACTGCCGCGTCCCGATGCCAGCGGACTGGCGGGCAAGCAACTCGAGGTCGAGGCGCTGGCACAGACCCTGGCGTCCGCGCAGGAACAACTGAAAGAGGCCGAGACCGCGTTGCCGGAACTCGACGCCGCGCGTGGACAACACCAGCGCGACCTCGAGGCCGCCCGCAAGACGTTGCACCAGACGGAAGCCGAACTCACCGCCCTGAAGAAACTGCAGGAAAGCCTCAAGGCCGACGAGAAGCTGGGCGCCTGGCTCGCCCAGCGCAACCTGCAGCACGCTGCGCGCCTGTGGGAAAAGCTCACGGTTTCACCGGGTTGGGAGGCCGCGGTCGAGGCGGTGCTGCGCGAACGTCTGCAGGCGGTGGCCGCCGATGCGCAGGCGGGCTGGTTTACCGACACGCCGCCATCGCGGCTCACGCTGTGGACAGAACAGGGCGTGTCCGCTGCGCAGGCGCCCGCGGACACGCTTGCGAGCAAGATCGGCAGCGACGACCTTGCGGCCCAGGCCGCGCTGGCCGACTGGCTGGCCGGCGTGTATTGGGCCGACGATGCCGACGCGGCGCGCGCGCGCGCGTCGACGCTGCGGACCGGCGAGTGCGTCGTGACGCCGCAGGGCCATGTGTTCACCCCGCATAGCGTCACCTTCCATGGCCCGCATACCGCGGTCGAGGGCATTCTGGCGCGCGGCCGCGAACTCGAGCGGCTGACCGCCGACGCCGAGCGCCTGCGCGAGGAAACCGTCCAGTTCGAAGCCGCCTACGGCGAAGCGCAGGCGCAGCATGCCGAGCGCCAGCGCGAGATCCAGGCCTTGCGCGCGCAGACCGGCCAGACCCAGAGCCGTCACCATACCGCGCAGATGGAACTGCTGCGCCTGCAGCAGGCGGTCGAACGGGTGCAGACCCGCGCGGCACAAATCGGCCAGGAACTCGAGGAAGTCACGCTGCAGCTGGAAAGCGAGCACGCGTCGGTGGAGGGGCTGGAAATCCGCCTCCGGGACTACCGCGCACAGGAGGAAAGTGCCCGCGAAGCGCTCTACGCCGCGCGTCAGCAGCGCGATCAGGCCGACCGTGCGGTGTTCGACGCGCGCGAACTGCAGCGCGCCGCCGAGCGCCGGCACCAGGAAGCCGGCTTCGCGCTGACCACCAGCAGCAACAAGATCCGGGAACTCGCCGACGCGCTGGTGCGCATCGAACAGGAAATCGCCGACGACGACACCCGACTGACCCAGGCGCGCGAAGAACTCGCCCGCCTGCCCGCCGACGCGCTCGACGCCGACCTGCAACGCGCGCTGACCGCACGCGCCGAAACCGAAGCCGCACTGGCTGCCGCGCGCGACGCGCTGGAAGGCCTCACCGCCCAATTAAGAAGCCACGACGAGACCCGTATGACCTGCGAGCAGGGGCTCGATCCGCTGCGTCGCGCCATCGAGCAGTTGAAGCTGAAGGATCAGGAAGCCATGCTGATGCAGTCGCAATTCGAACTGCAACTGCGCGAGGCGGCGGCCGACGAGGCCAGCCTCGAATCCGGTCTCGCCGACAGTCCGAAGCCCAACCAGTTGCAGGCCGAAATCAACCGCCTGCAGAGCGAGATCGCCGCGCTCGGCGCGGTCAACCTCGCCGCGCTCGACGAACTCACCCAGGCGCAGGAACGCAGCGAATACCTCGCCGCGCAGTGCGCCGACCTGCTGGAAGCCGTCACCACGCTGGAAGACGCGATCCGCCGCATCGACCAGGAGTCGCGCGCGCGCCTCAAAGACACTTTCGACACCGTCAACCGGCACATGGGCGAATTGTTCCCGCAACTGTTCGGCGGTGGCCAGGCGCGGCTGATCCTCACCGGCGAGGAACTGCTCGACGCCGGGGTGCAGGTGTTCGCACAGCCGCCGGGCAAGAAGAACGCCTCGATTCATTTATTGTCAGGCGGCGAAAAGACGCTGACCGCATTGAGCCTGGTGTTCGCCATGTTCAAGCTCAATCCGGCGCCGTTCTGTCTGCTCGACGAAGTCGACGCGCCGCTCGACGACGCCAACACCGAGCGCTACTGCAACCTGGTCAAGGCGATGTCCGACCACACCCAGTTCCTCTTCATCACCCACAACCGCGTCACCATGGAAATGGCCCAGCACCTGGCCGGCGTCACCATGCAGGAGCCGGGCGTGTCGCGCATCGTCGCGGTGGACGTGGAAGAGGCGGTGGGGATGGTCGAAGCGGCCTGAAGCGTTCCTTGCCAAAATTTGCCAAACCGCCTAGCATCAAGCCATGAGCACGATGAACATTTCCCTGCCTGATTCGCTCAAGACCTTCGTCGACGAACAGGTCTCGCAGCGCGGTTACGGCACCAGCAGCGAGTATGTGCGTGAACTGATTCGCAAGGATCAGGAACGCCAGCATTTGCGTGGTTTATTGCTTGAAGGCGCAGCCTCCGCACCGGCCGCACCGGCCGACGCTGCGTATTTCGAGGACTTGCGTCGCCGTGTTGGCGGACACGGTGGGTGAAAATCAAGCCCGTTATTCCGCGTGCGTTTGCCAAGCGGGATGTGGACGAGGCTATCACCTGGTATCTGAATGAGAACGCGGCGCAGGCGGCACTCGGTCTGATCGATGCGCTGGAACATGCGTACGCGCACATCGCCCGTCATCCTGCTACGGGTTCAACGCGTTATGCGCTGGAACTGAACCTGCCCGGCTTGCGAAGCTGGCCGTTGAAAAATTACCCCTATCTGCTTTTCTATGTCGAGCGTGCGGACAGCATCGATGTCTGGCGCGTGCTGCATAGCCAACGCGACATTTCAGCGTGGTTGCTGGGTGAACAGCCGGCCTGAATGTCTTGTGACCCCACCCGCACCATGACCCCGGACGACTTCATCGCCAAATGGAACGCTGTGGACGGCAGCGAGCGTGCCAACTATCCCTTGTTCTTCAATGATCTGTGCGACCTGCTCGGGGTCGGGCGGCCGCAGCCCGCCAAGGCGGACGACTGGCACAACGCTTATGTCAACGAGCGCTACATTGACGCGCGCGACGGCGAAAGCGCCGGCACCGCGCGCTACATCGACACCTATTATCGTGGCCGCTTCATCTGCGAAGCGAAGAGCTTCGACCTTGGCAAAAATAGTGAAACAGCGGACCGCAAGCTGTTCAAGGCCAAAAGCCAGGCCGAAAGCTACGCCCGCAACCTGCCCGAATCCGAGCCGCGCCCGCCGATCCTGATGGTGATCAACGTCGGGCGCTTCATCGCCCTGTACGCGCAGTTCAAGGACAACGACCGCGCCTACGAAATGTTTCCCGACCGGGCCAGCTATCGCATTGCCATCGCCGATCTTGCGAACGACGCCATTCGCGAACGCCTGCGTCAGGTCTGGCTGAATCCCCGCGCGCTCGACCCCGAACTCGTCTCCGCCCGCGTCACCCGCGCGGTCGCCACCCATCTGGGCGGCCTCGCGCGCGAACTGGAGCAGGCCGGCCACGATTCGCACGACGTCGCCGGCTTCCTCACCCGCTGCCTGTTCACCCTGTTCGCCGAAGACGTCGAACTGTTGCCCGCCGGCGCGTTCACCCGGCTGCTGGTCCAGGCGCAGGCCAGTCCCGCCGCGCTGCAACCCAACCTCGAAGACCTGTGGCGCGCGATGGACGGCGGCACATTCGCCGTCTCCCTGCAGGCCCAGGTCGCGCATTTCAACGGCAAGCTGTTCAAGACGCCCGCAGCGCTGCCGCTCACCCGCGCGCAGATCGACACCCTGCTCGCCGCCGCCAGGCAGGACTGGAAGCACGTCGAGCCGGCCATTTTCGGCACCCTGATCGAACGCGCGCTCGACCCCGCCGAACGCCACAGCCTCGGCGCCCACTTCACCCCGCGCGCCTACGTCGAACGCCTGGTGATGCCCGCCGTCATCGAACCGCTGCGCGCGCAGTGGGCCAACGTCCAGGCCGCCGCGATTTCGCTGGAAGACGGCGGCGACCACAAGGGCGCGCTCAAGCTGGTGCGCGATTTTCACGGCGCGCTGTGCCAGACCCGCGTGCTCGACCCGGCCTGCGGCTCCGGCAATTTCCTCTACATCGCGCTGGAACACATGAAGCGGCTCGAAGGCGAAGTCCTCGAACAGCTCGACGCCTTCAACGCCCAGCGCACCCTCGAAACCGAAGGCCTCGCCGTCGATCCGCACCAGTTCCTCGGCATCGAGCGCAACCCGCGCGCCGCCGCCGTCGCCGAGCTCGTGTTGTGGATCGGCCACCTGCAATGGCACTTCCGCACCCGCGGCAAAATCCAGCCGCCCACCCCGGTGCTGCGCGACTTCAGGAACATCGAATGCCGCGACGCCGTGCTGGAGTGGGACGCCATCGAACCCGTGCTCGATGCAGCCGGCGCGCCGCAAACCCGCTGGGACGGCAAGACCGTGAAGCCGCACCCGGTCACCGCAAAAATGGTGCCCGACGACAGCGCCCGCACCGCGCTCGAACGCTACCGCCACCCGCGCCCGGCCGCGTGGCCCGCCGCCGACTACATCGTCGGCAACCCGCCTTTCATCGGCGCCGCCTCGATGCGGCAGGCGCTCGGCGACGGCTACGTCGAAGCCCTGCGCGCGGCGTATCCGGCGGTGCCCGAATCCGCCGACCTCGTCATGTTCTGGTGGCACTGCGCCGCGCAGTTGCTGGCCGCCGGCAAGATCGCCCGCTTCGGCTTCATCACCACCAACAGCCTCACCCAGACCTTCAACCGGCGCGTGCTGGAAGCTCATTTGCTCCCCTCTCCCGCAAGCGGGGGAGGGGCCGGGGGAGAGGGAAAGCCCGTCCACCTTGCCTTCGCCATCCCCGACCACCCCTGGGTCGACAGCGCCGACGGCGCGGCGGTGCGGGTGGCGATGACCGTCGCCGCGCCGGGCGACGGAGCGGGGCGCCTGCTGCGCGTGGTGGACGAATCGCCGGGGGAAGAGGGCGAGGTGAAGGTCGAACTCGCCGAGAAAACCGGGCTGATTCATGCCGACTTGTCTATTGGTGCGAACGTCGCCGGGGTCGGGCCGTTGCGGGCGAATAGCGGGATCAGTTCACCCGGTTTGAAACTGCATGGCGCGGGCTTCATCGTCACTCCTGAAGAAGCCGCCAGCCTCGGCAATCCGCCCATCGTTCGCGAATACCGCAATGGCCGCGATCTGACTGACAGGCCACGGGGCGTCATGCTCATCGACACCTGGGGCTTGTCCGAGCCTGAGTTACGCCAGCAATATCCCGCCGTCTGGCAACGCTTGGCCGAGCGCGTCAAGCCAGAGCGCGATGCCAAAGCACACAGCAAGGACGGCGCAGCTTATGCGAAACACTGGTGGATGCACGGTAAGCCGCGCCCGGAATTACGCAAGATGCTCGTCGGCCTGCCGCGCTACATCGCCACCGTCGAAACCGCCAAACATCGCGTGTTCCAGTTCCTCGATGCCGGCGTTGCGCCGGACAACATGCTGGTTTGCATCGCGCTCGACGACGCCTATGCCCTGGGCGTGCTGTCCAGCCGCGTGCATGTCGTGTGGGCGCTGGCGGCGGGCGGCACACTGGAGGATCGTCCGCGCTACAACAAGACCCGCTGCTTCGAACCTTTCCCTTTCCCCGCCGCCGCGCCTGAGCAGCAGGCCCGCATCCGCACGCTGGCCGAAGACCTCGACGCCCACCGCAAGCGCCAGCAGGCCGCGCACCCGGCGCTGACGCTGACCGCCATGTACAACGTGCTGGCCAGGCTGCGCAGCGGCGAAGCGCTGTCCGCCAAAGACAAGCTCATCCACCAGCAGGGGCTGCTTGCGGTGCTGAAGCAGTTGCACGACGAACTGGACGCAGCGGTGCTGGCGGCTTACGGCTGGGCCGGCCAGCCGGACGACGCGACGCTGCTCGAACGCCTGGTCGCGCTCAACGCCGAACGCGCCCGCGAGGAAGCCGGCGGCAGCGTGCGCTGGCTGCGCCCGGCGTTTCAGCACGCGGCCGCCGCGCCCGCCGCCGCGCCGCAGCAGCGGGGTCTTCCCGAGTCCACGGTCGCGGCCGCCCCGGCCGCCAAACTGGCCTGGCCCGCCGACCTGCCCGGCCAGCTCGGCGCGGTGGCGCAGGCGCTCAGGGACGCCGGCGCGCCCATCCGCGTGGACGCGCTCGCCGCGCGCTTCGCCGCCAAGCGCGGCCTCGCCAGAACCCTGCCGGGTCTGCTGGACGCGCTGGAGGCGGTGGCGCGGGCGCGAGGGCACGCGGACGGAACCTGGAGCGCGGTGTGAACGCAGGATGCTGCGGGGAACTTGTATTAATCCCATAATGGGATAATATTCGACTATGCACGTTGTTTCACACGCGAAAATTATTCAGTCGCAGATGGCGCACCCGGATTGCAGCAGTGCACTGGATCAGTGGTACAGACTGACCAAGCGCGCGATCTGGCGTAATTTTTCGGAGGTGAAGCAGTGTTTTCCAGCCACGGACAAGGTTGGCGACAAATACGTATTCGACGTGGGCGGTAACAAGCTGAGGCTGATTGCCGCCATCCATTTCAATACGGGGCGGGTGTTTGTGCGCGGGGTGTTGACGCACAAACAGTACGACAAAGGAGACTGGAAATGAACGCACGACTGGATGCCGCACTGGCGCACTGGAACTACATTGCACCGCTGCTGACCCCGGCCACTACCGAGGCAGAATATCAGGCGCTGGTTGAATCGCTGGACACGGTTCTGGATGCAGGTGGGGCGGACGAGATGCACCCGTTGGCCGGGCTGGCGGTGATGCTGGGCGATCTGGTGTCGGCCTGGGAGCATACGCATTACCCCATGCCGCCTGAAATGAGCGGAGTGGAGGTATTGCGTTTCTTGATGTCGCGTAACGGCCTGCGCCAGTCAGATTTGCCGGAGATCGGCAATCAGGCCAAGGTGTCCGAAATTCTCTCGGGCAAGCGGGAAATCAACCTGCGTCAGGCAAAGGCTTTAGCGGCGCGCTTCGGTGTACCGATTGGCTTGTTTGCCGATTAGCGTTGAGGAGCTTGCGCGATGAAGAAACGCACCCCGATTCACCCCGGCGAAATCCTGCTGGAAGAATTTCTGAAGCCGATGGGCCTCAGCCAGTATCGGCTGGCCAAGGAAATCGGCGTGCCGCCGCAGCGCATCGGTGAAATCGTGGCCGGTCGGCGGTCGGTCACAGCCGATACCGATTTGCGGCTGTGCCGTTTTTTCGCCTTGTCCGAAGGTTACTGGCTGCGCGGCCAGGCGCGTTACGACATGGAAGTGACAAAAGATGCGCTGGCCGGCGAACTGAATAAAATCCATCCCTGGTCTGCCGATTGTGCCGCAGCCTGAGTGCCCGCAGAGGCGGCTTTCGTGGACAATCCTGCTTTGCTTTTTTTGACTTGAATTCCCATGCTTGATATCCAGCTGCTGCGCAAGGACGCAGCCCACGTTGCCGAGCGCCTCGCCGCGCGCGGTTTTGCTTTCGACGCGGCGCGCTTCGACGCGCTGGAAGCCGAACGCAAGACGATCCAGACCCGCACCCAGGACGCGCAGGCCAAGCGCAACGCATTGTCCAAGCAGATCGGCATGCTGAAGGGCAAGGGCGAGGACACCACGGCGGTGATGGCCGAGGTGGCGGGGCTCGGCGATGAGTTGAAACAGATGGAAACGCGGCTGGCCGCGCTGCAGACGGAAATCAACGATTTCCTGATGGGGGTGCCGAACCTGCCGCACGAGTCGGTGGCCGTCGGCAAGGACGAAACCGCCAACGTCGAGGTGAGCCGCTGGGGCACGCCGCGCGCCTTCGATTTCCCGGTGCGTGACCATGTGGACATTGGCGAGGGACTGGGCCAGCTCGATTTCGCCGCCGCGGTGAAGATCACCGGCAGCCGCTTTTCGGTGATGAAAGGCCCGCTGGCGCGGCTGCACCGCGCGCTCGCCCAGTTCATGCTCGACGTGCACACCGGCGAACACGGCTACACCGAAGTCTATGTGCCCTATCTGGTGAACACCGATTCGATGCGCGGCACCGGCCAATTGCCGAAGTTCGAGGAAGACCTGTTCCACGTCCCGCGCTATTCAAATCAGCCCGGCACGGACTCGGAAAAACTCTACCTCATCCCCACCGCCGAAGTGCCGGTGACCAACCTGCTGCGCGACGAGATCGTGCCGGCCGAAGCGCTGCCGCTGAAGTTCGTCGCCCACACGCCGTGCTTTCGCTCCGAGGCCGGTTCCTACGGCCGCGACACGCGCGGCATGATCCGCCAGCACCAGTTCGACAAGGTGGAACTGGTGCAGATGGTGCGCCCGGAGGACTCCTACGCCGCGCTGGAAAGCCTGACCGGCCATGCCGAGACGATCCTGCAGAGGCTCGGCCTGCCGTACCGCAAGATGGCGCTGTGCAGCGGCGACATGGGCTTCTCGGCGGCCAGGACCTACGACCTCGAAGTGTGGCTGCCGGCGCAGAATACCTACCGTGAGATTTCCTCCTGCTCGAATTTCGAGGCCTTCCAGGCGCGCCGCATGCAGGCGCGTTTCAGGGCGGGGCAGGGCAAGCCGGAGCTGCTGCACACGCTGAACGGCTCGGGGCTGGCGGTGGGGCGCACGCTGGTGGCGATTCTGGAGAACTACCAGAACGCCGACGGCAGCGTGAGCGTGCCGGAAGCGCTGCGTCCCTGGATGGGCGGGCAGGAGCGGTTGACCGCCGTATGAATTGACCAGACTGTACGGCGTTGCCGCCCGATTGGCGGGCGGCTCAACCCGGTACGTCCGGCTCCTCCTCGCGTATGCCCAGATTGATCAGCGGATTGTATTCGGGCTCCAGCCGCACCAGAATGTCGTAGTAATTGCGGATGTTCTCGGCGAACGACAGCGCCTCGACGCCGCGCGCGTAGCCGTATTTCATTACTCTTGCGAATTCGCTGCGCCCCAGATAGGGCAGGGCCGCCTTCACGTCCGCCCAGTTGTCCGGATTGCCGCCGCGTACCTGGGCGATGCGTCGCGCATCCTCCATATGGCCTTGTCCCTGATTGTAGGCAGCCAGTGCCAGCCAGGTGCGATCGGGTTCGCGAATGCGGGCGGGCAGGGCGTCCTTCAGCATCGCCAGGTAGCGTGCGCCGCCGAGAATGCTCTGGCGGGCGTTGAGCCGGTTGCTGATCCTCATGCGGTCGGCCGTTTCGGCGGTCAGCATCATCAGGCCGCGGACGCCGGTCGGCGACGTGGCGGACGGATCCCACTGCGATTCCTGGTAGCCGATCGCGGCCAGCAGCCGCCAGTCGATGCCGGTAAGCGTCTGGGCTTCCTGGAAATACCGGCGCAGATCCGGCAGGCGTTGCGGACGGCGCTGCACGATGCCGAGAATGTCCGAGTTGTCCAGACGCTTGACGTGGCCGAAATAACGCTCATAGATGCGCTGGATGGTCCCGTCCCCGCGCGCCTGTTCGATGAAGCGCGCCAGTGCATTGCGCAAGGTCCGTGAACTGTGCTTCGGAAGCGCCCACACGATTTTCTGCGTAGCGGGAAGGTCGAACGCGACAGCCAACTCGGGATAGTAGGTGCGCACCGGGTCGAAATCCATGCCGTTGATGACCACCGCGTCGTATTTTCCGGTCTGCAGTTGTGACAGCAATTCGTCCGGCCAGATGTTGTCCAGCGCGGACCAGGTCAGTCCGGGATACTTGCGTTTCAGGTGCATCAGCACGGGGCCATGACCGGAGCCGATCATCAGCGCCAGCTTCCTGCCGGCCAGGTCGGCAATGTTACGCGGCTTCCGGTCGCTGATGCGATACACAATATGGATGGGCGTTTCGAACAGGACCGGGCCGGCTATCAGGTGGCGGTCCTTGACCACAGCTTGCGGCAAGGTCGCGGCCGCGAGGTGAATCCGGCGATTCTCAAGCAGGTCGAACAGGGCCTGGGGGCTGGGCTTCGGCGTCCATTTCAAGGTCCAGTGCTGTGACTGGGCGAATGCCTGGATCAAATCATGCTCGAAGCCGGCGGCATCGCCGTTGCGCGAGAGGTAGTAGGTGGCGGGGCTATTGCGCACGCCCACCTGCAGTTCACCGCTGGTTTCAGGCGGCGCGATGGGGCGTCCACAGGCAACCAGTGCGGTAGCCAGCACCAGTGTGGCCAGCCTCCTGGCCAATCCCGGTGTTTTGATGACGGGCATGGATACAGTCTGAACGAGAACAAAATTTTCGTCCAGCAAACCGTCCGCCTCGGTTACAATACGCGCCGCCGGAGAGGTGGCAGAGTGGTCGAATGTACCTGACTCGAAATCAGGCGTGAGCGCAAGTTCACCGTGGGTTCGAATCCCACCCTCTCCGCCATCCTCCGCGTGGCAGCGGCTTGATCTGATCAGTGCGTCCGATCACGGAAATCATCATGGAAATCGGGTGACTCGACACCGGTTACCTGCCGGACAGTGCCCGGATCATTTGGATTTTGTCTTGTCCCGGATTTCCAGCATTCTTTGCCGCCATTCGCTCAGCGCTTCATCTTCCAGTTCAAGCTGTATCGCCACAACTTCCAGCTCGCTCAGTTTCCTGACTTCCAGCCTGCGTATCAATTTTTCGCGCGCTCGGGACAGCAGGCGCTCGGTTTCTTTCTTGGACAGAAGTTTGGCTTTCTCAAGGTAAGCTTCGGAAGCAGTCTTTCCCATCGCAATTTATCCTTCATTCGTCTTGAATACAGTCAATCCTGGTCAATGCTACTCGCTTATGCGAACTGCCCGCTACCCCGGCTTGAATAATCGGGATCACAATGAATCGACGCCAGGATGTCATGGGCCAAACGGGATGATCCGGCTTCCGGCAGTGAACCCGCCTCAGCGATAACCGAAAGGACTCCGATGAAGATCAAACCCAGGAAATTTCAGGTACAGGAAGGCGACAAGGTCGACCTTGACAAGTGGCCGACGCGCGTGAAACCGGTATACGCTTCCAACGCGCAGTATCAAACCCTCCTTGAGACACAGGTAGCCGAGTTGAGCGCACAGCAGCAACTGCTCTACGCTTCCAGCAGTCATGCTGTGCTGCTGATCTTCCAGGCCATGGATGCCGCCGGCAAGGATGGCGCCATCCGGCACGTGATGTCCGGTATCAATCCACAGGGGTGTCAGGTGTTCAGTTTCAAGCATCCAAGCGCGACCGAACTGGAGCACGATTTTCTCTGGCGCACCACGCAATGCCTGCCAGAACGCGGACGCATCGGCATCTTCAACCGGTCCTATTACGAGGAGGTGCTGATCGTTCGCGTGCACCCCGAAATTCTCCGCAGTCAGGGACTGCCGGATGGATTGCTGAATGAGAAAACGATCTGGAAAGAGCGCTATCGTTCCATCATCGACCAGGAGAGCCACCTCCATCGGAACGGTACCCGGATCGTCAAGTTCTTTCTTCATCTGTCGAAGGAAGAACAACGAAAACGCTTTATCGATCGTATCGACGAGCCCGAAAAAAACTGGAAATTCAGTCAGGCGGACGTCGTGGAGCGGGGATTCTGGGACGAGTATATGCATGCCTATGAAGCGTGCCTGAGTGCCACGAGCACTCGGCATGCGCCCTGGTACGTCGTGCCCGCCGACGACAAGGAAAATGCCCGGCTGATCATCGCCCGGATTGTGCTCGATACGCTCCGCTCACTCGGGATGCGCTATCCGGAAACCGATGCCGGGCGCCGCAAGGCGTTGCAGGCGATACGTCGGGCGTTGATGGAGGAAGCCCGGGGCAATTGAGCGCTTCTGTCCTCAGACCCTGAAAAACCAGGGCAGCACGGCAAGTGCGAGCCCGATGGCGACCAGAAGGATGGCATTGGAAACGAAATACGGGAAGACCATGAGGGCCAGTCCGCTGAGCAAGGGGACGATCGCCTGCTGCTTTCTGCCGTAGAGAAAATAACCCAGCCCGATCGAACCAAACAGCAGTCCCCAGAAAATCGACGATGTGCTCAATGTGATCCCGCGTTCTGCCCTGGTACGGATGATTGTGCAGTCGCTGTCCGGTAAAGTCGAGCGGCTGCGGCGATTTTGATGAATGAAGGCTTGTCCATGATGCGCGTCTTCAATATAGTTGTCATCGCTTGCGGGAGACCGTGCACCCGCATACCCATGCGGTGTCCAAGGGCATGGAAACGCGCCGCCCCGGCTGCCTTTTTCGCTTGCCTGCAATCAAGAATCAGCACAATCTGGTCGATGTAATGGTCTGAACCTGACATGGATACACCTGGATACCTTCCGTACCGGGTTTTTCACGTATACGTTGACCCGCAAACCTAAACATGTGGAAGGAATTTTATGTCGTGCCTGGTAGCCCCATTTCACGGGCCTATCCCAACCCTGCGTAACAGGCTTGTCCTCTGGGCGCAGGGCCTGTGCCTCGTATTGGCTGTAGGAGGCTGCGCGTCGATTCCGCCGGATCAACGCGATCCTGGCGACCGCTTTGAGGCGGGCAATCGCTCGGTCTACAATTTCAACGAGGGACTGGATCGTGTGGCGCTGAAGCCGGTTTCCAGGGCCTATGTCGACCACATCCCCCAGGTCGTGCGTACTGCGGCAAGCAATTTTTTCAATAATCTCCGCTATCTGGATACGGTGCTGAACGGCTTTCTTCAGGGCAAGGTGGAGCAAGGCAGTTCCGATCTCATGCGTTTCGGGATCAACAGCACGATCGGCATACTGGGTTTGTTCGACGTCGCCACGAAGATGGGACTGCCGGCGCACAATGAGGATTTTGGCCAGACCCTGGGGGTCTGGGGAGCGGGCCCTGGCGAATATCTGGTTTATCCGCTGATCGGTCCAAGTGGCGTGCGCGATACCGGAGGAATCGTGGTCAGCCTGCTGACCAATCCTATCGTCTATATGGCGTCGCCAGTAGCCATACCGCTAGGCATCATCAGCGTGATCGATCTGCGTGCGCGCAATGAGGGCTTCACGCGCTTCCGTGATACGGCGGCGCTCGATCCCTATATCTTCACGCGCGAGTCCTACCTGCAATATCGGCAATTCGAAGTATACGACGGCAAGCCCCCGCGGGTGAAGCTTGAATTCCTCGATGATCCGGTGGGTGACCCGCATCCGGTGGGTGAACCGCAGACGATGGGTGAACCGCAGACGATGGGTGAACCGCAGACGATGGGTGAACCGCAGACGATGGGTGAACCGCAGACGGAGAAAACCGTAGCGCCCGAAGCGGCACCATCGCTGCCCCAGGAGCAGCCAGGAGTCGTGTCGTCCTTCAGCCCGATCGAACAACCCGAGCAGTAATCCCGCGCGCATTGCGTTCGCGCGCGATGCCTGCCCGGCCCCCGGCTTGCGACGGCGGCCATGACGACCGTTTCAGCGTTTGCCGCCAGGACTGCCCGTGGCAGTTTTCTCGCGCAGATTGCCTTGCCACTGGCAGCCGGGTTGGGTGCAGCGAAACCGCCGCTGCCTGACGAACAGACTCAGGATGCGGTCAATGAAGCGGCGACGGATCCGGATCAACCCGTGTTGCCCGCAAAGTGGACACGTATAGGGATCAGTCACGTCGTCGGAATACGAAAGCCGTGAATAGCCGGGCTGATTGAGGGGAGTGACCAAGGCAGCTACCTTCTGGACGGGCCGGGATCAGCGCGGGCTGCCCGGCGGCGCGGCGTCGTTGGCCTCGATGCCATAGGGTTCGAAGTCGTATGTCTCCGGCTTGATGGACGCGATGAGCTGGTCGACGTCGGGTGCATCGATGCTGACGGGAATGGGCATGATCCGTCTGGCATTGACGGCCTGCCGCACCCGGTCCCAGTCGATGCTCGGCCATTCCCGGTTCCGGGTGTGCGATACCTCGTCTATCGTCCGCATGAGCAGACTGTCCCGATCGCCCGGATACTCCCCCACCGGGGTGGACACGCCGAGATAGATCTGATGGTTCCTGTATCCCACCATCACGGGTTGATTGATGATCCTCACCGGCGTGCCGGTGGGCACATGAGGGAAAAGGTAGGCCGCGTTCTCGGGGTACAGATGAACACAGCCATGGCTTACTTCCATTCCGACTCCCCAGGGGCGGTTGGTGCCATGGATGAAAATTTGTGAAAATCCGGTTTCCAGGGCGAGCATGCCCATGGGATTGTTGGGTCCGGGCGGGAAATAGTCGGGGAAGTTGGCCTCGCCCTGGCTACGGTGTTCGGCTTGAATATCCTTGGGCACGATCCAGGACGGATCCTTGTACTTGGCGATGATTTTGGTGTTACCTAAAGGCGTGGGCCAGCCTGGCCGCGCGATGCCGATCGGGAAGGTGATCACCGTGGCGGGTTCCCTGGCCGTGTGACGGGGAAAATAGTAAAGCCGGCGCTGCGGGATGTTCACGACGATCCCTTTCCACGGCCGGGATGGCAGGATGAATTCGGTGGGGACGACTATCGGCGTTCCCTTGCCGGGCAGCCAGACCGACACGCCGGGATTGGCGGCGGTGATGTCCTCGTAGCCGAGGTCATAATGGCGGGCAATGTCGAGCAGGGTGTTACGCGCATCGGCAGTCACCACCTGTAGCCGGCCGACGATATTGCTGTCATCCGCAGGCAGTGGAAACGTTGCCGCCCAGGCGGGAACAGTCCAGCACAGAAACAGCCATACCCAAGCACGCAAACCGGGAACCGGATGCGCTGCAACGGGCACAGATGAACAGGGCATGCGTTTCATATCATAGGCGGATCATGGCGTTATTCGGTTTGCGAGCTTATCTGGGCGGGTGGCTGGCCGCCGTCATCCTGGTGATGTCCGTGGCCGCCCGGGCTGACGGAGGAGGGGACTGGGTGCTGGTTGATACCCAGGCCCTGACGCTGACCGTGCTGACCGCCGATCACCACGTCCTGGTGCGCTTTCGCAATATAGCGATCGGCAGCGGAGGCGTTTCGGATCTGCATCGTCGTGGCGATGAATCCACGCCGCGCGGTATGTTTCATATCGCCTGGATCGATCGTCACAGCCGTTTCAACACGTTCTACGGCTTCGACTACCCTTCTGCCGGGATGGCCCGTCGCGCGTATGCCAGCGGCGACATCGATCAGAGCGAATTCGATGCCATCATGGATGCCTTGCGTCATCATCGTATCCCGTCGCAAAACACGCTGCTGGGCGGCCAGTTGGGAATCCATGGACTCGGCAGCGGCAATCCCGACATCCAGCAGGCAATCAACTGGACCGACGGCTGCATCGCGCTGACCAACCGTGACATCCGGCGGCTTGGGCAATGGGTACACCTGGGCACGCGCGTGGTCATTCGCTGAAAACTTCGCGGCCGCTTCTTCGTTCCGGCGACTCAAGGCTGCCGGTTGAAGCCGGCGGGAGGAGGGCGTCGGGACATGCTCTTCCCGCCGGATCCCAGGCATTATTTCTGCATGGTCTTCTTGAACATGCGGTCGATTTTCTCGGCCAGTTTGTCGACTTCCTGCATGGCCTTGTCGGCTTCGGCTTTTGCAGTATTGGCCGTGGCATTGGCCTGGTCCGCCGTCGAACGGGCAGCATCGGCCGTGGCGTTGGCCTGGTCTGCCTTCTGCGAGGCCTGAGCAGCGGCTGACTTGGCGGCATTGGCATTGGCATTGGCCTCATCGGCTTTTTGCGACGCCTGGTCTGCCGTGGCCTGGGCTTTGTTCAGTGCATCGGTGGTGGCGCACCCCCCCAGCAATGCCGCACAAACGAGAGAAGTGCCAAGAAGGGAAAACATTTTGTATGAGCGTTTTTGGATCATTTTTTGCTCCAGAATCAAGGTTTTGGAAAACGCCGCAAAGTTGGATCGCGGCGCGACCATCAGAGGCGGATATCGCCTGAACGGCATCGCTGATGTGCTCATTTTGCGGGAATGGGCAAGGTGTAGAAATTGAAACCGGATTTTGGTTCAATTTCCCTGCCGTCATCCGGCAAGGCGGCGACATGGATTCCGTTTCAGTGGGCGCCGTTGACTACCGGCGCGTGTCCATGCCTGGGTGGCCTGGCCAGCCAGACCACTCCCATCAAGGCCATAAAGAAGCAGCCAGAGAGCCAGAAAATGTCGTTGGTCGCCATCAGCACCGCCTGCTGGTTGATGATTCGATCCAGCAGGGCCGGATCGGTGACCGGATCGGCCAGGCTGCCGAAAGTGTTGGCCACCGCCGGATCGAAGGCTGAGATGTGCGAGGTCAGGATGCTGTGGTGGAAGTCGGTGCGGCGCTCCCACAGGGTGATGCTGAGCGAAGTGCCGAAACTCCCGGCCAGGATACGCGAGAAATTCGACAGGCCGGTGGCGCTGGCCATCATGTGGGGCGGAATGTCCGCCAGCGTGAGCGCGGTCAGCGGCACAAAGAAGGTCGCGACGCCAAAACCCATCAACAGGCGCGGGATGACAATCTGCTGGAAGCTGACGTCGGTGTTGAAATGGCTGTTCCAGAACGATACCGCGGCGAACACCGCGAAACTGAAGGTGGCCCAGACGCGCAGGTCGAGCTTGTGCATGTTCTTGCCGACCAGCGCGGACATGAACACCGGCAGGATGCCGATGGGTGCGGCGGCCATGCCGGCCCAGGTGGCGGTGTAGCCCATGTTGGTCTGCAGCCATAGGGGCAGGATCACCACATTGCCGAAAAATACCAGGTAGCCGACGCTCAGGATGACCGTGCCGACCAGAAAGTTGCGCTGGCCGAACAGGTGGAAATCCACCACCGGGTGGCGATCGGTCAGTTCCCAGACCACCAGCACGCTCAGCGCCACCGCCGACACGATCGCCAGCGTGACGATCGTGCCGGACGCGAACCAGTCCAGTTCATTGCCTTTGTCCAGCAGGATCTGCAGCGCGCCCACGCCCAGCACCAGCAGCACCAGGCCCAGTTTGTCGATGGGCACGACCTCGATCACGCTGGAGCGCCGGCCGATGAGCGTCCAGGTCAGAAAAGCCGACAGCAGGCCGACCGGCAGATTGATGTAGAAGATCCACGGCCAGTTGATGTTGTCGGTGATCCAGCCGCCGAGAATCGGCCCCAGGATCGGCGCGACGATGACGGTCATCGACCATAGCGCCAGTGCAAGTCCTTTCTTTTCCGGCGGGTAGTTGTTCAGCAGCAGACTCTGCGAGAGCGGGATCATCGGCCCGGCCACCGCACCCTGCAGCACGCGCGCCGCGATCAGCAGCGGCAGGCTGGGCGCCAGCCCGCACAGCCAGGAGGCCAGCGTGAAGAGCAGGGTGGACAGCACGAACAGGCGGACATCGCCGAAACGGCGCGACAGCCAGCCGGTGAGCGGCAGGGCGATGGCGTTGCTGACCGCAAACGAGGTGATGACCCAGGTGCCCTGGTTCGGGCTCACCGCCAGATCGCCCGAAATCGCCGGTAGCGAGACGTTGGCGATCGACGTGTCCAGCACCTGCATGAAGGTGCCGAGGCTGAGTCCCAGCGTCAGCAGGATCAGGGTGGGACCATGCAGCGGCGGGTGGTTGGTCATGGGGGCGGGCTCAGTCCTTGCGTACCTGGTTGGCCTGCACGATCGACCGGATCAGCGCATCCGCGCCGGTTGCGTCTTCCACCGGCGTCACATAGCGGGTCGCGGTCGCCGCTTCCGGCTTGCCGGCGGCGCGGGTTTCGACCTCGACCGTCATCGACAGGCCGACCCGCAGCGGGTGCTCGGCCAGTTCCCCGGGGTCGAGCGCGATCCGCACCGGCAGGCGCTGGACGATCTTGATCCAGTTGCCGCTGGCATTCTGCGGCGGCAGCAGGGAAAACACGCTGCCGGTGCCCGGCGATAGTCCAACCACCGTGCCATGGAACGTCCTGCCGCTGCCGTAGAGATCGGACACCAGTTGTGCCGGCTGGCCGATGCGCATGCCCTTCAACTGGTCTTCCTTGAAATTGGCCTCGACCCATAGATGAGTCATGGGTACGATGGCCATGAGCGCCGCGCCGGGGGCGACCTGCTGACCGATCTGTACCGAGCGCTTGGCCACCTGGCCCTCGGCCGGCGCCCGGATCTCGCAGCGGTTCAGCGCCAGCCACGCTTCGCGCAGCCGGGCCTCGGCCTGCTTGACGGCCGGATGCGTCGCCACCGATGTCCCACTCACCTCGGCTCTGGAAGCGGCCAGCTGGGCACGCGCCAGAGCGAGCTCGGATCGGGCCTTGTCGCGCGTGGAATGGGCATGCTCGGCTTCCTCGCGTGAGATGGCATCGACGGCGACCGCCCGTTCGCGTCGCGCCAGATCGGCCTCGGCCTGCTCCAGCGTGCGCTGCTTCACGGCCAGGTTGGCAAGCTGCTGGGAATGGGCTTCGAAGGTCTGGCTGATGCGGCGCACGATTTCGCCGAGATCCGCTTCGGCCTTGGCGAGGGCCAGCCTGGCGTCGGTATCGTCCAGCTTCACCACGATCTGACCCTGCTTGACAAAATCGGTGTCGTCGGCCAATACCGCCACCACCGAACCGTCGATGCGCGGCGTGACCCGCACGAGATTGCCTGCCACGTAAGCATCGTCGGTGGTTTCGTGGCCACGGCTGTGCAGAAACCAGCGCACCCCCCAAACCACTCCGACAAGGAGAAAAATCAGGGCCAGGATCGTCAGCAGACGTTTGCGCTTGGCCGGATTGGATTCGGGAGGCTGAACGGTCATGGGATGGGGTCCTTGAGGGTGGCGTCGCCGCCCAGCGCCTTGAACAGCGCCACACGGGCGCGCAGGCGGGCGGCCCGGATTGCGATGTCATTCATGCGCTGGTCGAGGACGGCGCTGTCCGCTTCGAGCGCGTCGAATGGGCTGGCCAGTCCGAGCCGGTGGCGCTGGGTGGCCAGCGCGCGCGTCTGCTCCGTTTCCTGGAGCGCCTGTTGCAGCGCCTGGCTGCGCTGTTCCAGGCTGGTCACCAGGGCATAGGCATCTGCGGCCTGGCGTGCGGCCTCCAGAATGGTCCGGTTATAGGCGGCCACCGTTGCGGCGTAATCCGCTTCGCGCATGGCCAGTTGCGCCCTCAGGGTCCGGCCGTTGAAAATCGGCAGGTGCAGGGCCGGGCCGATTGACGCGGTCAAACTGCCGGCCTGGAGCAGTTTGCCGAGATCGAGCGTTTCCAGGCCCACCATCAGGCGCAGATCGAGGTTGGGATAGAAATCCGCCCGGGTCGCGTCGCTGCGGTCGGAGGCCGCGTCCACCCGGCTGTGCAGCGCAGCCACGTCGGGCCGTCGCGCCAGCCAGTCCAGCGGCAGGCTGGACGGCAGGGGGGCGAGCGTGGCCTTGAGATCGGGCGTGGGCAGATCAGCCGCGTGATCGGGATCGGCGCCGATCAGCGCACTCATCTGGTAACGCAGCGAACGTCCCAGATACGCCAGCCCGTGAGTCCGGTCTGCGTCCATATCCAGATTCTTGCGGGCATCGATCAGCGGCAGGGCGGAATCCAGGCCCAGATCAAAACGGCTCTTGAGCAGATCGCGCTCCTTGCGGTGGATCTGTTCCAGCGCCCGGCTGGCAGTCAGCCGCGCCTCGACGTCGGCCCAGGCGAAATAGGTATCGGCAACGGCCGCCGCCAGCGACTGGTGGACAGCCTCAGCCTCGTCGCGCGCCGCCTGCAACTCGTTGCCGGCGGCGTGCACCAGCGCCCGATTCTTGCCCCACCAGTCAAGCGTGTAGGAAAGATTCTGGGTGACCTCGGTCAGGGTAAAGGTGCTGCCGCCCATCGGCGGCGGAAACAAACCGTTCTTGCTCAGGTGTTCACGGGAGCTGGAAGCATCGGTTTCGTAATGTACCTGGGCGTCCAGACGGGTCAGCCGCACAGCCTGTTCAGCCGCACGCAGACGGGCCTGTGCGGCAACGAGATCGGGCGCGTCCTTGATGGCGGTTTCGATCAGTTCATTCAGTTCGGCCGACTCGAAGGACAGCCACCAGTGTTCCGGAAGGCGCAGGCTGTCCATGCGCTGCCCGGGTGCCCTGGCCAACGCCGCGAGCGTGGTGGTCGTGTCAGGCGTCTGCATGGCAGGACGAGCCGGCAGATCATGGGGCAGTTGAGCGCAGCCAGCCAGCACGAGCACAAGGCAGGGTATCAATCGCTTCATTTCGCCGCCTTGAAGCGTCGCAGGCCTTCCAGCATCTTTCGCAGCAGACGGTCCAGTTCGAGGATCTCGGCCGGGCTGAAATCGGCCCATTGCTGCTCGATTCGTTGCCAGATGACAGGCAGTGCTTTCAGGATCAATGTGCGTCCCTCGGGCGTGAGCGACAATTCCACCCGTCGTCGGTCCTGAGTGCTTGGTTTCCGGCTGACCCATCCGGATCGGACCATGTCATCCGTCAGACGCGTGACATTGGTGCGGGAAGCGATGAGCGCATCGCTCAAGTGGCTGGGATTGAGCCGATTGTCCGCGCTGCTGAGGATCATCCCGAGCGCCAGAAAGGTGGAACTGTTAAGCCCGAATCCTGAAAGATACTGGTTATAAACATCGTCCAGATCCTTGAAAACACAGAAAAACAACCGATTGAGCACAACCCGGTCCCGCGGCATCCCGGGCAATTGCCGGGAAATCCGGGCGGCGCCGTTCTCAAAGTAGGTGAAGTCCAGATCCACGTCTCGGTTGGTTGGTTCAATCCAGGCAATATCATAACGCCTGGGATAGTTTCAATCGTAATTATTTTTTTAATTTTAATATACAGATACCGGCACCGGCCTTATCTGGCGCAGCTGGGAACTCCGTGTACCGAATCAGCGGGCCACGGGCCGAGGAAAAAGACCTCGACCTGTTGCGAGTCTGCGGTTCACTGCACGAATGAGGGCTGGGGCAGCGTTTCGGGGTCCCCCGATTTTCTATTGGTCCATGGGCTGAGATATCCACCGCGCCGTCCGGTGCGGTAAGCTTGGGCCGAATACCTAAAACAAGACAAGAATTCCAATTGAACCAAGACCTTGAAAAGACGCTCTGGGCTGCCGCCGACAAACTTCGTTCGTCGATGGACGCCGCCGAGTACAAGCACATCGTGCTCGGCCTCATCTTCCTCAAGTACATCAGCGACGCCTTCGACGAGCGGCGCGACGAGCTTCAGGCCGCCTTCGCCGACGAGAACAACGAGCTCTACCTGCCCGACGCCGCCGACCGTATCGAAGCGCTCGAAGAGCGCGACTACTACACCATGGTCAACACCTTCTGGGTGCCGGCGCAGGCGCGCTGGGAGGCCATCCGCGCCCAGGCCAAACAGTCGCACATCGGCGTGCGCATCGACGCCGCGCTGGAGGCCATCGAGGCCGACAACCCGCGCCTCAAGGGCATTCTCGACAAGCGCTTCGGCCGCACCCAGCTCGAGCCCGGCAAGCTCGGCGAACTGGTCGACCTGATTTCCACCATCGGCTTCGGCGCCGGCCACCACGCCAAGGACCTGCTCGGCGAGGTCTACGAGTATTTTCTGGGGCAGTTCGCCAGCGCCGAGGGCAAGAAGGGCGGCCAGTTCTACACCCCGGGCAGCGTGGTCAAAGTGCTGGTCGAAGTGCTGGCGCCGCACTAGGGCCGCGTCTACGACCCCGCCTGCGGTTCGGGCGGCATGTTCGTGCAGAGCGAGAAGTTCATCGAAGCCCACGGCGGCAAGGTCGACGACATCAGCATCTACGGCCAGGAGGCGAACCCCACCACCTGGCGCCTGGTGGCGATGAACCTCGCCATCCGCGGCTTCGCCGCCGACCTCGGCAAGGAGCCCGCCGATACCTTCCACCGCGACCAGCACCCCGGCCTCAAGGCCGACTACGTTCTCGCCAATCCGCCGTTCAACATCAGCGACTGGGGCGGCGAACGGCTGGCCGTGCTGCAGGAGCAGATGGACATCCTCCATGACATGCTGCATGGCGTGGACTACGGCGACTTCCGAGCCAAGGCCTGGCAGCTGCTGCCGGCCGTGGCCAACCACGTGCTCGGTCTCGACGACGGGAAAAAGCGCTTCGTGGACACCGTGCTCGCGGCCAGCAAGGCCTTTGCGCTGTGCTGCACGCTGGATGAGGCGCTGGCGCACCGGGATGAGCTCGCGTTTTTGCAGGCGGTGAAGGCTGCGTTGACCAAGCACGGCGGCACCGACAAGAAGCTGACCGACGAACAGAAGGAACACGCACTCCGACAAATCATCAGCCGGGCCGTGGTGAGCGATGAGGTCATCGACATTTTCACGGCGGCGGGCCTCAAGCGCCCGGATATCGGCGTGCTGTCGGATGAGTTCCTCGAAGACGTCCGCCACATGAAGGAACGCAATCTGGCCGTCGAACTGCTCGAACGGCTGCTCAAGGGCGAAATCAGGTCGCGCTTCAAGACCAACGTCGTCCAGGAAGCCAAGTTTTCGGAACTGCTACAGCAGAGCCTGACGCGCTACCGCAACCGGGCCATCGAGACCGCCCAGGTCATCGAGGAACTCATCGAGATGGCCAGGAAGTTCCAGGAAGCCGCCCAGCGCGGCGAGGCCCTGGGTTTGAGCCCGGACGAAATGGCGTTCTACGACGCCTTGGCCACTAATGAAGCCGCGGTTCGGGGACTGGGCGACGAGACATTAAAGAAGATAGCGGTCGAGTTGGTCCAAAGCCTGCGCAAGTCCGTGACCGTCGACTGGGCTGTCCGGGAAACCGTGCGGGCCAGGCTGCGCGTGATGGTGAAGACGCTGCTCAAGCGCTACAAGTATCCGCCTGACAAACAGGAAGAAGCGACCGAGACCGTTCTCAAGCAGGCCGAGTCATTGTCGGCTGAATGGGTGGCCGCTTAACTCCAAGCTGGGCTGGGCGAGCGCCGGTTATGCCAAGAGCGAAAGGGAGCGGTCGCAGAACCTCGGTTACCAGAATTTCTTCGAGGGTTACCGAAATTCCGTTGTCCCGACACCCGGAATAGTTGCAATCGTAATTATTTTTTTAATTTAACATAATATACATTATGTGCATATTATCGGGTCTTGATAAAGCCCCAAAGGGGCGTTCGCATTGCTCAAGTAGACTCGTCTGGCCACATCCCTGACCCTACTAGGCCATCATCAGACACAAATTAATTAGACTTGTCAACATTCACGCCTGACCCTCTCAAAAATATTTTTTGTAAAACTGCCACTGAACCCGTGTGGAAACCGCAAAAACTAGAGTTAACGGTGCAATGACCCAGAACGGGCTCATTGCAACCGGCAGGCAGAGATACAGCGTGACCCCGGATGCGAAGAACATCAGCTTCGTAAGGCGTCCAATTTTGTGCAGATCCGCCGACTCGCGTCCTGCGCACGCTCGGCGGATATAACGCTCGGTCAGGCCGTCTACGCCAGCCAAGACATACAACAAGAAAAACAAAGGTGTCGTAGCCAGTACGAAGCCAATCCTGATCCCATAGACCTGAATCACGTTCATAGCCAGGTAGATTTCCCGTGCATTGCGCGCAACGAACTGGCTGAGGTACATCCGGTCAACCTCGTTGACCGGATACCCGGAGAAATAGGCATAGGTGGCTTCATGGAGTGATGTCGCCTTGAAAAAAAGCCAGTAAGTCCACTGTTGGGTCTGCTCGGTAAGTGTGGAAAGGCCGGCGGCGTGGCTTCCAGGCCTTACGAGCTTTTTGACGCGTGCGGTTTCCGACTGGAACAAAGCGTCGGCAGCTTGCACAGGATCCAGCCATTGATATTTGGCAAACAGGAAAGCCGAGGTGAGGGCGATCAGGCCAAGCATGACATATAGCAAGAGCGTCCCAAAAAGCCATTTCAATGGCCAAAGAAAGGCGACTGCCACATTGCTGTCATAGAGACCGGAATTCCTAGAAGCCACTGCCCTTCCCTTCAACGACCAGATTTTCCGTCTCGGTGCCGTGCGTGTCGTATTTCTGACGCATGCTCGCGGCAATATCTTCCAACGATGCAGGAATGGGGTGCGCTTCGTCGGGGTCGAACAGAGGAAGTCTGATTTTGTAGAGCTGGCCGCCTTCGATAAGCGCAAAAGCCTGCCCCTTGGGCAACTGCACCAGATCAGCAGGCGACAACATGGGGGCTTCCTGGGTACTGATCCGATCTTCGTTCCGTGTGGTGAAAGACAACACCTCACGATCATCTGAACTGTCCGTGGCAGCACTGGCCTGAATCGAGGTGACCAGTTGCACATCAGGGAGCTGGTCGGTGAGAATTTCGGCGGTTTCCTTGTTCTTGACCCTTAGCATGATCAGGGTATTGAGGTTGCCGCCAATCTGGGATGCCTTCGCCTTGTTGCCAATGCGGGCCTCCACGTCGGCCCAGGTCTGGGTATAGACCGCAACTTGGAATCCCGCACCACCGGCCTTGTTCAGCAGCGGGATGAATTCGTCGCCGATCAACTCGTTGAACTCGTCTGCATGGATGGACAGTTTGCGCTTGGGGATGGCCGTGGACAGCCCGTAGCCTTGCTCGAACTTGTAGGTCTGGCCGGCGATCGAGGTTAGGTCGGCGAACATGGCGTTGCCCACTGCGCCAGCCACTTCGTAATCAGAGAGCGAATCGAGCCCGACGTAAACCACCGCGCCGCGTTCGATGACGCTCATCCAGTCGAAGATCGGCCTTGGATCAGTCGGGTCGTCGTACTGAGGAGACAGTATCTGCGCGGTTTTGCCGGTGGTAAGTTTTTCCAGCAAGGGATAAAGACTGGACACCAGTTTCTCGAAATAGCTGCGGTCATTTGACAGGATGGATGCCAGGCCGTCCGCGATAGGGTCATGCAGATTATTCTCGCGGACGAACAGCAGGATTTTCATGGCATCCATCGTCCGCCCGGATTTCATTGCCTGCTGAATCTGGGTCTTATCCATCTCGATGGCATCAATCGCCTCATTCCAGCCAGGCTGTTCCCGGTCAAGCCAGAAGCGTAAGTATTCCAGCGCCAAGGCATCGATATTGACCGCATCCTCATAAATCATGCGGTAATCCGGGCGGTAGCCGAGGGTGGTGCGCGCGCGCGCGATCACGTTCACGAAACGCCAGACAAATTCCTTGAACGCGGCAGACTGTCCTTCGCCCGGGAGCTGGCCAGCGATACGGGTGCTGACCTCGGTGGTACGGGCAAAATTACCGATCGGGTTATAACGTGCAGACTGGTCGGGATAGCCCAAGTGAAACATGAAGAACTCGCGCCCGGCCATGGCCGCCTCGATGTAGCAGCGGGTCATCAGACCGGCATCGCCCTTGGGGTCGAATACGATCACCACGTCGCCTCGCCGAATGTCCTGTGTGATGAGCACCTCGGCGAGGCGTGATTTGCCGACCCGTGTGGTGCCCAGCACGACCATGTGACCGGGCCGCTCGACCAGATCCATGCTGATTTCAGTTTCGTCCGGCTCCAGGCCGTGAATGATTGGGTCGCCACCGACAGGCGGCAATGGCGTAACCGGATTCCACCAAGCTTCCTTCCTGGTCTGCTTCGCCATCCAGCCCGAGGCGCCGCCGTTCCCTTCGTGGTGGAATTCGAAGCGACGCGCCCAGGTATACAGGCCGGATTGAGTGATGTAACGACGGTTTTTGGGATCACGCGCCAGCGCCAGGCGCTGGGTATGGCGCTGATCCCACTTGAACCCAAGACCGAGGAAAAGGCGGCTTTTCGATACGGGAATTTCGCTGGTAGGGATGACGTACTTAGGCAGCCGGGTAAGGTTGCGCTGAAATCGGGATACCCAAATACCTTGTCTCAGTCGCACGCCGGCATGCAGGACCATGCCGGCAGCGGCTGTCACGATCAGCTCCTTTGGCAGGAAAAACCACTCGTGAGCGCTCATCAGGAGAATGGCACCGGATAATGAAGCAAAGGCCGGCACGTATTCGACCGCGGGCCTGAATAGATTTTCGATGGGATAGCTCATGTCAGACGTGTTCGATGGGTTTGTCGAACCTGACAATGCAGGGATTATTCGGCGGAAGTGGATTCACGAATCGAACAGGATCCAGTATGACCACGCCAGAGATCAGTTTCTTGCCCTCGCCATCGGCGCCGATCACCATGTAACGCTGGATGTTGCTCTTCTTCTCTCCGGTAACCAGATTCCAGCCAGCATTGGTAACCTGGCGCTGAATGCCGGTCCCCAGCTTGCTCCCCGCCCGATCCGATGGCGTGCCATCGCCCTCCTCCCCGAACAGTTCGGCGAACTTGCGAAAGATCACCGGGGAAACCAGCATCATTCCTTCGTCAACGAAGTGAATCATGGCGTCCGCGCGGTTGTATGGCATGCTGCCTTCCGAGAGCCCTTCCTGAACCCAGCGCATGAACCGCATGGCTGCACCAGAGGGTTCCTTCTTTTTCGAGCCAGGCTTGGGCATGGCCGCTGTCTGCCCTGCAGGTGCAACCGGCTTCAATGCTGCTGCAGTAGGAGGCTTGGGTTTTGGTGAATGTTTGATCGCGGCGTCATCTTCATCGAGAAAGCCTGCGTCCTCAGCCGCGCCCCCAGGTTCAGATAGAGCGGCCGCTTTGGGCTGTGCCGGCGGGCGAATGGGAGGGAGAGCCGTGCTGGCTCGCTTCGGCTGGTCTTCGGAGTTCGGTGAGGGGGTAGTATCTGGCGGCGGTATGACGAGCGACAGCTGGTTGGCCGGATCCTCTAATGGGTTGGTGGCTGGCTCAACGCCAGAATCACTCATGGAACCAATAGTTAGCTCGGATTCCGAATCGAGCAGTTGGATGTATGAGGCTTCCTGTTTTCCGGCAATGATCTTGCCTCTCATGATTTCCGGGTAAAGAACCGGGGACTGGAACAGTTTGTCGAGCGAGAAGCACAGCACGGTCAGCTTTTGTTCCCACCCTTCATCGAGACTGACCATGACCTGCCACACAGCACGGTTCTCACTGGTGGGGATCAAGGCACCGTACTCTTGCCAGGTATCGAAAAGGCGATCGTTCTTATCCTTGCCAGGTATGCCCTCCCCGCTTTCGCGTTCAGTCAGGAACTGGCGTACCTCGTCGGCCAGCCGCTTGGACACGAACCAAATTTTCCCATCGTAAACCCAGCCATGGGAGCCCGCCCTATTCAGGCTCAGTCGCCCTTCTTCCAGCATCAGGCGCAAGGCTTGCATCAGGCGTTCGATCAATGGCACCGACCGGGCGGAGGCAAAGCGAGTGCGCGGTCCCTGCATCAGGTTGTTCTTGACCGACTCGGAGTCGGCGCGTGTGACGATCTCTCGCAACACCCCCTTGTCTTGATCGTCCCCCGAAAGGTAGCTCGTCAAATCGCCCATGAGCTGTACGTCATCGGCAAGCCAAGCGAGAACATGGGAAGGAACGAGCCGCTGGAACAGCACGATAGGCAGTTTCTTGTGCAGGTCGTAATCCCGCGTGATCTCGAAATTCAACGTGTAATGCGTCAATCCCTGATCCAGCATCGAGCCAGCAAGAGGCTGCCACTTGCCACAAGGTTTTCTCGATCGGAGAACTTGGACGTTGATATCGGCCATAGGCCTTCCAATGTCATGCAGTAGCGCGGCAAGGAACACCGCGTAAGTCCAGCGGTGCTTGCGAGCCGGAATTTCCTCGGGGGCTGCTCCGACCGGAAGCAGATAGCCCTGCCGGAAGCGTAGCGCGTGTGCTGCCGACTCCATCATATGGGTCATGAGGCCACCGGGCTGCGCGTGATGGTGCGATTCCGAGGCTGGTAGCAGTTGAGTCCATTCCGCAGCCCGCTCGATGACGGGCATGCAGTCTTGGTGGAACAGGGTGTAGTCGAAACCCATGCGGTCACGACATCCGTCGACCAAGGCTTGAAGGTTGAGTTGATCCAGGACAGCTTTGCCAGGGAGAACCTTAATATGGTTGGCTGCCCTTGAATCGCTACCGGATGGCGTTGAATGGTCGGACGCCGCGTGGTCGGTGTGGCGGGCAATACGCCAAACGACCCATACGCCGCCTACTCCCAAGGCTCCAGCGGCAATGAGCAGCCAATCACCGGACATCAGCGGTGTGGGAGCTGTTCGATGAGCCATGAGGCAATTACGGGTGAAGACGGGAAAGTCCCTTCCCATTTCCAGCAATTGGGCGATAAGTCTCCGCCGATGAAATCACTGAGGGATAGTGAGAGCGGATCCCAGCGCTCCGCGGTTTCGGGATGGCGGACACGCCAAGTAAGGAATTCAAGATGAGATAGCGCGTGGGCTACTTCGTCGTCTGTAGTCCCATGCTCCAGTTCGGAGATGCAATGAAGCACCTCATGGGCTGGGGATTCCTCTTCGTCTTCAAAATAGCATCGATCGATCCCGTCATAACGGGCAAGCCATGCAAACACAACGACCGTCCAGTGGGACAGTTCGATTTGTTCGAATCGTGCCGCAATGTGTGCGAAGAGTGTGACAGGATGATCCTGATTGTTGGGTTCTTCTATGGAAGACACGGGCACTCTTTGCACGAGTAGTGAAATGCCCGTGATGCTATGGACTCGGCCTTGGCTTTGCAGCAGTTAATTCAAACAAAGTATTTTTGATTGATTGCTGAAGTGTTTTGTGTTTTGTGATACGCGTTTTTGTGGCCCGGATTAGCAGCTATTGGGGCTGCGCTAACCCAACGATGGATAGTCCTTCCTGTTCGGCAGTAAAGCCTGCTTTTGCAATTTCCTCACCCAGCGTTCCCCAGCCTGCGGCACTCGCAAAACGCCGGATTCGTTCTAGTGTATGCGGTCTGGCTTTAACGCGCCGGTCCTCTGGAACGTCGTCTGGATGCATCATCCACGGTTGAAGGGTGTGCCCAGCTGATCTGGCATCCTGAGCCAATATGGAGGCGATCCTGAACCCGCCTTCGTCAATATCGCCCCAGTGATAGACGGGCACACTTGGCGGCAAGCCGCCAAGCAGCCGAACATACATGGATCGCCATGCTGGGGTGGGCATCCCGGCGGTATAAATGAGTAAGATTTTTTCATCATGGCGGCGTTTTGCCTCGCTATGGAAAGTGGTCTGGTTTTCTATGGTCATCACCATTTTCGGGATGCCGGCCAGCCCGATTACGGATGATGCGGAAAATGCGCTGTATGGCGCACCTTCGAATGCCGTGCGAGCATCCTCCATGGCTTCCTGAGCATCGTCGTGCGCCTGGTTGGCCTGCGTGAGCACCACATCCAATCCCAAGGTCTTCCAGGTGGCGGCTTTTCTTGAAGCCTTGGCAGCGTTGTCGAAGGCATTCTCGACTGCGCTGCCGTCGATGATCTTCTGCTCGACATGGGCAACCAGTTCGGCCAGTCGCCGGAATGAGTCGGTGACATCCTTGAACTTCTTGATATTCGTCGGCCGGGCTTCGAGCACGTCGTTGCGCACGATCTCATCCACCGTTTTGTCGAAGCGCATCCGGAGCGCAAAACGAAACGCGCGAACGAAGGCTTCGTACGATGGCGTTCCGCCCGATCCACGTAACTCAAGCAGACAGGCGCGAATGTAGCGTTCGGCTTCCTGGAACACGCATTCCTCACCGGAAACCTTGGATCGCTGAAGCAGTTGCTGCTTGAAAGCGTTCCATTCCCTCGGTTTTTCCTTGCCGTCGACGGTCTCAAGGTGGTCACCAAGCGTCAGTTCGACGTCAGGCAGCAGATAACGTCCCAGCACATCGTGCTGCTCGCGATCCTTGGAGGCGTAGATGCAAACCCCCATTGAAACGGGCTTGTGGGTCTCCGAGTCGCGCCAGACCAAGGTGATGTAGGTATTCGAATGGGGCCGTACCCGATCTTCAGGCGTATCGCCGTACTGGCCAAGGCAATAAGTTCGAATCGACCGCGTCGTCTTGTTCTCGTCGGCTTGGGCGTTCAGCGCCATGAGGCGGCTGTTGGCGCCGAACATGGCGATCTGGACAGCATCGAGGAACGAGCTCTTGCCGCTGCCGTTCGGCCCGAATATCCCGGTGATCTCGTCAATGCGGACATGCTCTCTTTCATATAAAAAGAACTGCACCAGATTGATGCTTTCCAAATATTTCATGCTTCAGATTCCTCGTGCCGATCCGGTCCTTGACCGTCTCCTTCGTCAGGCGAATCCTCTGCGGGCTCGAAAGACTGCGTGAATTGGGCCAGTCTTGAGATCGCGGTCTCGCCCAGCAAATCAACGATGGCGGGTCGTATAGCCAGAACGTAGGGCCGGTCATCTCCGGCTGCCATGTCGGCGGACTCGTGTTCATCCAGTTTGCGTACTATGCCCCAGCGTTTGAGCGTCTTGACTAGGCCATCCAGTTCGCCGCGGCCAGGTAGCTCGCGCTTGCCAGAAGTGGAAAGACGATACTTTTCCTCCAGTTCGACCGCATCACAGATGACTTCACCGTCATCGTTCAGCTGCCCGGTCCGGGCCTGCTCGTCGTAGATCTTCCGGAGCACAAGGGCAAGCAGTGTCTGCGCAGTATTCGCCGTGCCCGCCTTGCCGTTATCAGGGGTGGCACAGGCATAACGCAGCTGCCGGTTCACGATCAGGCCGCTGCCGACCATCGAGAGAACGTGTTTGAATTCGCGCTCGAACTGCTCAACCATGCCGTAGGCCATGCGGCTGTTCCTGTCTGCGTAATACAGCACCTGTTCCGCGAGCAACCGGCTGGCGGTGGACTCAAACTCTTCAGCCTCATACTGCTTGTCGGTCTTTGCTGCGATGTTTTCCCAATACTGGCTCATGTCGCGCCTCCTTTAGCGGCTGCCGGTTTTTTCGCGCTCTCGATCCGGAACGGAACACCGGTAATCCACTTGCTTTTCATTTCCTTGTCACTGGTGCGGCGGACCCGGAAGCCGCGCATCAGGGCCGAAGCCTGCTGCTGCAAATAAGGCGAGCCGCTTTCCATTGCCGCGCCAAGAACCAGCAGGGTCTGATACGCCCGCACGTCCGCGATGCTGTTGAGTTGGAGTTCTTCGCTGGTAACGGCCTGTCGCCCGGAAAGCTGGCGGGATACAAATTCGACCAGTTTGGGGGCGTTCACCATGCGAACATTGCGTGCAAGTGCCCTGAGCTTTGCTCGGGCGATGTCTTCATCAGTCGGGACGGTATCCCTCAGTTGCGACGCTTTCTCACGCGCCTCTTGGTGGCGCGGTTCAGCAAGATTGGCCGGGCTGACCATATCGCCAGGAGCAAATGGGGTGTCGTGAACGTCCTCGTCGCTGTCCATGACCCGGGCGATTGCCGCGTCGACGACCTGGTCGATGGGACGCAGGGAGCGCAGCCGGTAATCCAGATAGGCCAGAGCCCGGCGGTTTGCCCGCCGGATCTCGTCGTCAAGCCGCTCCAGGTAATCATCGATCCGCTGGATATCGCGCAATTTCTGCACGTCACGCTCGAACATGCGCTCCGCGCGGGCCCGGTCGCCCTGGAAGCGTTTGGTTTCGTACCAGGTAATCAGGCGCTCGCGGTTCTGCTCGGAGCCATGCAGTTCCTCTGCCCAGTGCAGGATCTGCGGACGCCGCGATAGCGGGTGCTCCCGGGTCCGGAGTTCCTTGTAGTCGCCGATGAACACCTGCTCGATGAAATCGCTAAAAAACCGGCGGACGTACTGGGTGGTGGTTTCTTCCGTCCCGAGTGCGCTCATCAGGTCGCGGACGTTCGTACCGGTATTACGGATGTGTTCGAGCAGGTTTCTCGCCTGGTCGGCCGCCTCGGAAAGCGAGTCGCCGCCAGCGCCTTCGATCACCAGCTTCAGGTTGGCCTCGATGGAGCGAACCTTACCCGCCACGTAGATCGGCCCGGTTTCCGCGAAGTTGATGAGCTGGCCCAGAAACTGGTTGACCGTGGGGGTCATGGAGACCCGCTTGTCGACGCCATGACGGTCAAGACGCAGCCAGCCGCAATCATGCAGCCGGTTAAAAATGGTGATGGCCCGGATGTTGAGCGGTGTTTCGGGCGTCGCGCCATCCTCGTCCGTCCAGGAATCGTGGATGACGAGTTCGGCTTCAATGTCCTGCGTGATATCGCGGGTGGTGAATCCGTGGCTGGGCGGCAACGGAGCGTCGGGCCCGAAGCGTCTGTCGTAAAGCGCGCACAGGATGCCCCAGTAGGTCTGCTTGTTGGGCGAGGCGAGAGGCGCAAACAGCCGCTCGGGCAGCCTTGTGAACAGAAGGGATGCGGCAGCGCCGCCCGCGCCTAGCGGTTGAAAAGCCACTTGGACACCTCCCGTGCGTTTTCAACGGTGATCAGATACTCGGGCGCATGCTGGATCTTCGTGTCCGTTGCGGCGTGTATGTCCTGAATGAAATAGGGGACCAGCGCTGCGCGGCAGGTTTCCACGCGGCTCGCTGTCCCGTTGAAGTATTCGGCCTGGATTACTCTGGCCTGTGCCGGAGATAGTTCAGGGTGGGCGACCAAGCGAACCTTGACCTTGGTGTTCCAGTCGGGGTCATCGAATCGGGTGCGATCCGCGAGACGCGCTAAAGGCTCCACTTCGAGGATCCGCCCCAGTGCGTAATCCCGGAATTCCTGATGCGCTTCGCTGTAGGCGCGCACATGCCACCTGCGGCCGGCGAGAACCAGGCTGTGCGGATAGATAGTGCGGCGATGAGGAGCCGGTTCGCTCATCGACATGTATTCGATTTCGACGGCCTTTGCCTGTCTGATCGCATTCCCGAGGCTGGCAAATGTTTTGGGTGCCGGGGCGGTGATGCTTGGTGTCGCCGACCAGGCCACCGAACCGCCATCTTCCATGGCCGAGGCATAGGGAAGCCCGACCATGGACAGGTAGCGGGAAAGCGATTCGGAAATGTCTGCTTGAGAGGCCTTGGTATACCGCTTGTAGAAATCAGGCGTAGCGAAATAGCCTCTGGACTTGCTATCCCATTGCACCCAGGTGGGGTTCAGGTCGCGGATTTCCTTGATCCATTGGCTGGCCCGTGGCAAACCAATGCCAAACAGCTCGCATACCCGCGAACGGTAAATGCGCCCTTCCCAAACCAGCAAAAGCTCCAGAAGGGTAAGGCGTTGTTGCGGGCTATCGTTCCGTTGGTCCATGTATATTTCCGTATGTTATAGAAAAATATAACATATAAATTCTTATAACATTGACCTTGCAGCAAAAACCCCCTGGCCAGCCAACCCTGTAACTAGGGGGTTGCCCACCTGCTTTCCGTGGGCCCACTTTGTGTGACCGCTTTGGCCCGAAGAAACGACGGTGGGAGGCTAGCCAAGTCGTGCACTTGCTCGGACGCAGCCTCCTTTAGCCCCTTGCTGGAGATGGCAAGAATTTGGGTGATTAACGACTCTTTATATTCCAGTGATGCGGGCATTCTTCCAAGCACGGCGAGACCTTTCATGGTCAGCCGAACTTGTAGAAACTGACTTCCATCGAGAGAGTAGGCACTCAGAACAAAGGAACAAGCTTATACCCCTGAGTCTGCCATCCGATCAGGGAAATAAAGCCATCACCCACCAGCGTGAGACCGGGCAATACGGTTTCGTTGGGTACTTTGAATACCTTGGTGGCGATGGCGCAGATTTCCTGCCGGACCCCGAGTTGATCCAGCTCCTTTACCCGATCGGCAATCGCCTTGAGTGCGTCGCCCTGCTCCAGTTCTAGCTCTCCATCCGGCGCGGTGGTCAGAAAACGTACTGTCGGCCCGATGTAGACAATCACAAAGCTGGGCTTCACGCCTTGCCGCGTCAGTCCGGCATGGGTGCCCTTGATGATTTCAAGGTAGAAAGCGGTTTTCTTCGCATCGCTGAAGTCGATCAGGAATACGCCCTTGCCATCCTTCACGCCCTGCAATGCGGCAGCATCGTTGATCGGGGCAGTTGCCGCCTGCGCCGGGAGCAGCGGGGAGAAAAGCAGCATGCAAAAAATCAGTATCCGTTGGAAGGTCATTTTATTTATCCAGTGTCGTTGTGGTTCATGCCTTTGAGGCAGTGATTGATGCGTTAAATGCGCTCAGATCGACCAGGCTGCAACTGGTCTTGCGTGTTGCCTGGCACCCCTCGTCGCCTGGAAGATGCTCGAACGAGCAGGTGCGCTGCTGAAGCATGTCCCAATCTTCATCGGCATACATCTGCCGGGGAAGATTGGGTGGGTAATACACGCAGCCGAAGCACAGTTCGTGCGGATCAGCGGTCTTTTCTGACATGGTAGCGCAGCACTCCATTTTCTTCTGTCGTTGACAGCAGCGTCTGGCCGGTGCGCTCGCACCAGGATGGGATGTCCTTTTGCGTCCCCGTGTCGGTTGCAATGATTTCAAGGATGTCGCCAAGAGCCAACCCCTTCATGGCTTTGTTGGTTTCCACTATTGGCATCGGGCAACATTTGCCGGAGGTATCGAGGATCGAGGTAACAGTAAATGCACTCATAACTGATCTCCTTAGAAGTACTGGCAGTGATCCGCTTTGGCGGCTTTGTCGTTGAGGAACCAGGAGGCGCCGACGATGCCTTCCGCTTCTGGAATCAAATTGCTCTCGTTTACGCCGAAAATGGCGCCGGCCAGACTGCAGGCATAGAAATTCACGCAACCGGATGATTTCAGCGCCTTGAGGATTTCGTAAATGTCGTTTGGCAAGCCCGCCTTGGCCACGTTTTCACGCACCATGGCTTCGTCGGCGGCATGCCGCCCGTCCATGCACAGACTTGCAGCCCCTTCGACGGTAAGCGCCTTGACTGCCCAGTTAACAAACAGCATGTCGACCTGGGTTCCTTCCGCTGATGCCAGGTAGGCAAAGACGAGGGGCGTGAGGATCTTGTCGTAAGAGTCGTCACGTATCACGATGGCCATGGATTTCATTTCACATCTCCTTAGAATGAACGTTCATTCGAAATGAACGTAAAAAAACACGGCCTGGAATCAGACCGCGACACCACGCCAGGCACATTCCCATACAGCATCCAGCCTATCCGGGAGCGGCTCGGCAAGCACACCATCAAGGCGCGCAGTGATCAGTCGAATGGCGCCACCAAAAAGACACGAGGTGGCCACCATGACATCCAACTGACGGATTTCTCCCTTCGTCATGCCTTCCTGTACAAATTCACGCATGGTTTCGAAAGGCTTGGAAGAGCACACGGGACGCTCGCTGGGCAGGAAATCCCGGTGTTTTGCATACAGCATGAAGTCCATGGCATCGCGGTTCGATTCCGTGAACTCAAACAGCATGGTCATGACGGCGCGGCATCGATCATGCGCCGTGGCATTGTCCCGGGCAATGCGCGCCAGTTCCTCCTCCAGCCACGCCACCAAGCTCAGATAGAGCGCACGGGCCACATCTTCCTTATCCTTGAAGTGGTGATAGATCGAGCCTACGCTGACCTGTGCTGCCTGGGCCATATCGGGCACGGTCGTGCTGAAATAGCCGCGCTGGGTAAACAATTGCAGCGCGGCAGCAATAATCTTCTCTCTTATTTGTCCGGGCTGAACATTGGCAGAAGTACGTGCCATGGTGGAATCCAGGTATCGAATGAACGTTCATTCATATTATCAAGGGTAATGCTCGTACGCAATACTTTTTTGTCTCAACCCACGCTAGCAGCTTGCTGCGCCATGACTCACTTGCTTACGCTAGCCGCCTTTACCACGTCATACGCCGGTGAGCCTACATAACCATCGGCATCGAGCTGATTGGCCCGCTGGAAGTCACGCAAGGCGCGGCGGGTATTGGGCTGGACCAGACCATCCGGCTGGCCAGAATCGTACCCCAGCGCATTAAGCGCGGCCTGCAGTTCTCGGGTTTGTGAGCTGGTCCGCAGCACATTGCCTTCCGGCCAGGGTACCCGTCCGGAGATGGCCCATCTCACTGTTGCGGTGAATGTCAGCGCCCATCAGTTCAACCAGAACGACTTCGTGGATCAAGTGTTGACGGTGCTCAATAACACCGGTGCGAATCCACAGCGGCTGAAGCTGGAACTGACCGAAAGCCTGCTGGTGGGGAACGTTCAGAACATTATCGAGAAGATGTTTGCGCTGAAAGCCAAGGGCGTTGGTTTCTCGCTGGATGACTTTGGCACTTGCTATTCCTCGCTGTCTTACCTGAGGCGCATGCCACTGGACCAGTTGAAGATTGATCAATCTTTCGTCCGCGATGTGCTCCTCGATCCCAACGATGCCGCGATTGCCAAAACCATCGTAGCGCTAGCCCAGAGCCTTGGGTTGGGTGTGATCGCGGAGGGGGTTGAAACGGAAGCGCAACGAGACTTCCTGGCCAGTTCAGGCTGCTATGCCTATCAGGGCTATTTCTTCAGCCGACCGCTGCCACTGGAAAGTTTTGAAGAGTTTGCGTGGCAGGTTTGACTACGCCCCAAAGTAAAGGGAGGGGGCTCAAGTGGAGCAGCCCATAACTTGCCAACTAGTTCGCGGAAGATACTAGGGCCTGTTAACACAACCGCAGGCCTTCGATGATGAGCGCGAAATGGATGAATCCGATAAACATAACGTCCAGCTTCTCGAATCGGGAGAAGATGCGCCTGAATCCCTTAAGTCTTCTGAACAGACGCTCGATTTCATTGCGCCTGCGATACATGACGCGGTCATACTCCCAAGGCTCAACCCGGTTGGATTTGGGCGGCACAACGGGAATAAATCCCAGGTCCAGTGCAAGTTGCCGGGTTTCCTCGCCCTCATAAGCCCGATCCATCAGCAACCGCATGGGCCAGTTGGGTTTGCCCATGGATCTGATCAGTTTGCGGCCTTCGGGGGCGTCGTGGGCCTGACCCGGCGACAGCGCAAACGTTACGGCCGTTCGAGCATCCGCGGCAACCATATGAATCTTGGTTGTCCATCCCCCTCGGGATTTGCCGATGGCTTGTGGGCCGTTTTTTTTAAGGCGCCTGTGCCATCGGGATGGACCTTGATTATCGTGCTGTCCAGCGACACAGCCTCGATGCGAATGCGCACGAGTTGCGAGCGTTGCAATTGTTCAAACACCCGGTCGAGCACACCGCTTTTGCTCCAGCGGTTCATGCGGGTATAGAGAGTGTGCCAGTTGCCAAAGCGCTTGGGCAGGCCGCGCCACTTGCAGCCGTGCTCGGCCACGTACAGGATGGCATTGAGCACGGTGAGGTTGCTCAAGCGGACGTTGCCGCGCTGCACTGGCAAGCAGTGCGCAATTTGATCGTATTGAGATTGAGTAATTTCCATACCCGAATTCTGCATCAACTATGCGCATTTTGTCTAATAGTGTTAACACGCCCTAGACACAAGGATCGACTGACATGATCCGAAATGGCCTTGCAGGGCATGACAACATCGGGCCTGCCCAGGTAATAGCCTTGTGCGTAGTCGATGCCGTACGCCCGCAGGAGATTCATCGTGACCTCATCTTCCACGAATTCTGCGATGGTCTGCTTACCAAGCGCGTGGGCGATCTCATTCATGGCCTTCACTATGGTCTGATCTACAGGACTGGTAGCCATTCTCCTCACGAAACGTCCGTCAATCTTCACATAATCGATCGGAAGATCCCTCAAATGGGAGAAGGATGACATTCCAGAACCAAAATCATCAAGGGATGTTTTGCAACCGATATGCCGAAGCCTGGAGAGAAAAGTCTCTGCCAGAGACATGTCGGAGATGGCCACCGATTCCGTAACTTCAAACGTGAGCGCGGCAGGATCGAGATCGCTACAGCGAAGCGTTTCTTGAATGAGATCACAGACACCTAGATCCGAGATGGTTTGGCTGGAGAGCTTCAGAGAGTAACGCATTCCCGGTGAGTGGATCCGTTGCTCGGCCAAGGTTTCAATGGCGTTGACAATGACCCACTTGTCGATTTCCCCAGCCAGTCCGAAGCGCTCGGCCGAAGGCAAAAACGCGCTGGGCATGATCAGCCCATTCTGCTCGTCCAACATGCGGGTCAATACCTCGAAAGACTCGATCTCACCACTGTGTGTGGCCACGATAGGCTGGCAAGCCAAGGCGAAGCGGCCCGTCTCGACTGCATCCTTGATGCGTCGGGACCAGCCCATATCCACCGACATGGCTGTGACATCGGCTTCGTCTGTCGGATTGAAGATATGCACCCTGTTGCGTCCGCCTCGTTTCGCAAGATGGCAGGCGATGTCGGCACGAGACAGGGTCTCTCCTGCGGATTGTGTTTCTTCGGTGACCATCGCCACGCCGATGGAACAGCCGATATCGACCTGCTCCGCGCCCTGCTTGAATGGATAATCAGCAAGTGCCTTGCGGAAGGATTCCGCCGTGTCATGAACCTGATCCGCCTGGGTGTTATAGATCAACACCGTAAACTCGTCGCCGCCGAGTCGAGCGATCAAATCGCTCTTTCTGGCACGCTTGACCAAGATGGTGCTGATTTCGATCAGCAGCCTGTCACCCGCGCTATGACCAAGCGTATCGTTCACATACTTGAAGTGGTCGAGATCGATGTAAAGCAATGCACTGGGCTGCTTGGTGCGCTTGGTAAGGTCCACCAGACGCTCCAGTTCACCCTGGAAATAACTTCGATTGTAGAGGCCAGTGAGACCATCATGCTCGGCGACTGATTTCAGGTGGTCCATCAATGCTCTGCGCTCACTGATGTCGGCCGCCATCGCCGTAAACATTTCCTTCTCATCCAGAACTACCGCGCGCACCTTGAGCGCTATATGAAAACTTGCCCCATCCTTGTGAAATCCCGTGAGCTCACCCTCACGGCCAATGAGCCGGCTAATCTCCGCCTGCATAAATTCTTTGAGGTGGTCTTTACTATGTTCGAATACACCAGGCGGTGTAATAAGAGTAGCAATATCCTGGCCGACAATCTCATCCGCCCTATATCCGAAAAGCTGTTCCGCCGAGCGATTGAAGCTGTGAATAACTCCTTGCTTGTCGAAGATGAAAATACCTTCGGCTGCGTGGTCCAGAATCGCGGCGTATCGAGCTTCGTTAGCTGCAATTTTCTTATTACTTGCCACAAGCTCCCGGCGCATGTGCTCCAGGTCGCTTCCCAAGCCTGAAATTTCTGAAATATTGCTTTCAATATTTAGTTCCTTGTCGATATTCCCGGACGCGATCTCCTTGCAAGCTTTTTGAAGCGCTTTAATAGGATTGGTCAAACGCATGGCCAAGGATGCCGTAATAAGCATTAGCGCCCACATGTAGACAAGGCCGAAAACCACACTGCGATGAATCATGTGCCTTGCCTGATTGGCCAATCTTAGTTCGTCATACCCAATATTTAGGACACCTATCAATTTCCCGTTCCCGTCTCGAATCGGCTCGGACAGGTAATAGACATTGTCGCCATGGCCTCCAAATTCGGTGTCTTGCAAGAACTTCAGATGGCTATCTTTAGCCTTCTTAAAAGATTCGCCATGGCCTATCGTTCCGGCCAGTTCCACATAAACCACTCCATGCGAGAGGACCGAGTTTGCAAATATGTCTTTGATTTCCGAGTAATCAGGATCGAGTCCCATCGCCCGGGCCAATGTGTTGGCTTCTTCCCGGCTGCTCTGCACGAAGGATTCTTTTTGTGCATTTATTGACAAGAAAAGGATGCTTGATATCAAGAGAGCGCCGAGAATGAGCGTCAATACAAGTATTGAAACAATCATCCTTCCCGGCAAGCTACGCAGGAATGTGAGTACTCGGCTCTCTTTTTCTTCTGATATCACTGCCTGCCCCTGCATCCGCCGCTCCCCGGAAAATACCGATGGAGATGCCCTAGCTTTATTATTTATTCAGTCAATGCCTGCTGCCTTTAGCACGACTTCAAGTGGACAGATTTTGGTAAACGCACTTTGAAAAAGATTGGCCCCGGCAAAAGCGGCAAGCCACAGCCAGTTCACGTCGAGAAACAATGGGCTTCCTTCCATTCCGAGCGCAATGGAAAGCAAGACAAAAAATCCAGCAACCAGTCTGACAATGTGTAAAGCAGACATACCCGTCTCCCTGTTATTAAACCAGTAATTTTTTGACCCGGTTTCTTCCGTCCTTACCGTAATTACGTACGGTCGGTACGCCGGGTAGTCGCCTTCAGGCCGGCTCTTTCAACGCGATGAGGCGAGGAATTATGAAATCCCTAATCTACCTATCGGCGTTCATGTGAATTTCTTAAGCTTTTTGGTGATTTCCGCTAGGACGCAAACTGGTGGGCGCTCTTTGTCCAGCCATTTATAGCCCTTAACCAGTAAGCCGTTCCCCTTCAGCCCCCGTATTCCTTTTTTGTTCGCGTCTATTCAAGCGAACAAGCCCTTTCGGGTAAGTCCCTTGGCCCTTCTTGGGCTTTCTTTTTATTTTGGGCAACCGACCATTTTATTCATTTCTGATTTTATTTTCAGCAATCAATCAAAAAAACATTCTTTTGATTTCCGCTGGAAGCGGGATGAGCGCATCCATAGCATTCGCCCCATGGTTTCCCTCTCCTCCCCTTGGGTTGTTCTCCTGACGGCCCTTTTTTATACCCAAGCCCACGCCTTCTGTTTTGATGAGGCGGGGGCGATGTACGGGGTCTCACCACTATTGCTGAAGGCGGTGGCCCAAGTTGAGTCGAATATGAGACCGCATGCGGTTAACAGCACTCACACAGCGAGTACGCAGTCTCAGGACATTGGGCTGATGCAGATCAATACCCGGTGGCTGCGGAGGAATCCAATCAAGTCACTCGGATACACCGAGGCACACCTCTACGATGCCTGTACCAGCGTCAAGCTGGGTGCCTGGGTGCTGGCGAACAACTTCAATCGATATGGCGCTTCGTGGGAAGCAGTCGGTGCCTACAACGCGGCATGCACGCGACTAAAAGGCGATGCGTGCCGTCGCGCACGAAATGGCTATGCCTGGAAAGTCTACCGGGCAATGAGGAAATCCTCATGAAATGCATGTTCACATTGCTTGCCCTGGTCTTGGCAGGTTCGTCGATGGCTGCCGACTGGCAGGTGACGCAATCCGATTCCATTAGCGCTTATGTCATGTGTCATGCAGGCGATTGCCCCGTAAGGACGGCGAAGGTGTTTGACCTTCCTGTACCCGTCCCCATACCCGCGAGGAAATCGGATAGCGCTGCTAAGCCGGTCGCTGTGAGCTCTTCTACTTCAGTTCGATTTGCGTTGGCATCGGCTCGGCTCAGTCAGACCGAGAAAGCCAAGCTCAAAGCATTTCTCGAACGGCATCGTGACGCGAGACGTTTTCTGATTCTTGGCAGCACAGATCAGGTTGGCAAGAAACGATTTAACGAAACCCTGGCGTACAAGCGCGGGATAGCGGTCGCGGTTTTTATGCGCGCCAACGGAGTCCAGAAAAGGAATATCAAAGTCGATTCGCGATGCTGCATCGAGCATCCTCCCAGCATGAACCCTGGCGCAAGACGTGCGGTGATCAGCATTAACGAATAGGGATTGGGAATGACAAAAAACACTACTGAGCCGGGATACAAGGCAGTCCTCGTGCGCGAGGAAACCAAACTCAAGCTGCAGGAGCTTGGGAGAGCCCTTCCCAACAGGAACCTGTTCTTGGAACGGCGGCTGGCCACAGCCGCCATTGAATACTGTCTGAACGATGAGACAGCGAGGCAAGCCATGCTGGATTTGGTGCGCCACATCGTGATGCGAGACCTTGAGACTGCTGAGACACCGGGACCATGAAACCAATCTTTCAATACACACGCTCAAGGAGAATCAAATGAATTTCATGCAGATGTTCAGCAAAAAACAGGTCGTTGTCGGCGGGCTTCTCTCCGCTCTGATGGTCAGCTCGGCATGGGCCACCACAGCCGGCGGCGGTGTGACCGGTACAGAATTCCAAGCCCTGTTCGACATGCTGGTGGGTTGGGCCGAAGGCTATCTGGGCAAAGCGCTGGCGATCGCCGCGTTCGTGGTCGGTGCGCTCATTGGCTTTGCCAAGTCTACCGCCATGCCGGCGTTGGTTGGCATCGTCTTCGCCATTGTGTTCGGCCTTGGCCCGACGATCATCAACGGCATGTTCGCTGCTGTGATTTAAGCGAAGCATCCCCGGACTGAATAGCATGGCTAATCAAGATTCACCAACGATCCCGACCCGCCTGGACGACCCTCCCAAGTTCATGTGGTGGGATTTCGACGTGGCCATGCTGTTCATGTCCTTCTTTGTATTCGGCCTCATTACAGGCTGGCTCGTGAGCTTCACGGTGTTCGGGTTGGTGATGGCCTGGCTTTACCGCAAAGCTAAATTCGGCCAGCACAGAGCTTATGGCATGCACCTGCTGTATTGGCATCTACCCGTCAATCTGGGAATGAAGGCAACACCGCCTTCGAGCATCCGAGAGTTCATTGGCTGATGAGAATAGACAAACTGAGCAGCCAAGTGGCCGTAACTCTCGGTGTGCGCAGATGGGCTGTGATGATGTTCGCCCTGTCGCAGAGCGCATTACTACTGATGTTGATCGCCTTCCTGACGCGAGGCGACACACATCGCGAAACACTGGTTCCACCGACGATCCACGCAACATTCTGGGTCGAGGATGACAAGGTTTCCAAAGAATATCTGATCGAGATGGGCGTGTTTCTGGCCCAGCTCTACTTCGATGTGACGCCACAGAACGTGGACTTCAATCACCGCACACTCAAGTCCTATGTCGACCCCCGGTTCTACGGGAAGCTGGAAATCGAAGCAGGTGCTTATGCCCAAAAGATCAAGGCGGATAACGCCAGTACCTTCATGGCGATCGCGATGGTCATGCCGGACGAGGCAAAACAACGCATCGCTGTTCAAGGTGTGCTCAGCACCTATCTGGGAGACAGCAGAACGTCCCAGGTGAACAAAACCTACGTATTTCAGTTTGCCCAACGCGGCGGCCGTGTGCTGCTGACCGGTATGAGAGAAGGTAAGAATGCTGCCAGACCGTTTGAAGAAATCACTGCTCCTTAGCCTGTTTTGCTTATTTTCCGCGCCGTCCTCTCACGCTCTGCAGGTAGTGGAAGGCGTCGAGGGCAAGACCCTGTTCGTCAAGGTGAGTCTGAGAGACTTGAATAGCATCGCGATCGAGGGAGGCCGGGTTCGCCTGGTCAAGTCCGCCGACGACGGAATGCTCACTGGCAGTGCGGATGCCACCACCGGGCAAGCCTTGATCCAGCCATTGGCGAAGGATCCGTTCGGAGTGCTTGTGTTCAGTCAAAGTGGGAAAACCTACACGCTGGTGTTGCAGCCCCAGGATATTCCGGGTGAAACCATCGTGATCAAGGAAACGGCCGTCCCTGCTTCTGTTGCAGCCAAGCCTGGCGAGATTGAACGTGCCTCCAGTTACCAGCAGGCGATCAAGAAAATGATTCAGGCATTGGCAGGCGAAGGTATGCCGGAGGGTCTGGAGGTGAAGAAAACCTGGGAGGAAATCCGCCTCTGGAAAGGCTCCCGTTTTGCGTTGGGGCATGTTCTAACCGGACATTCACTGGTGGGTGAACAGTATCGCCTATTCAACGTCAGCGACGCCCCGGTTCGGGTCGCCGAACAGGAGTTCTACAAAAAAGGCGTGCTGGCTGTGTCGGTGCGCGACTTGACCGTTGAGCCGGGTCGCAGCACCCAGGTCTTTGTGGTGAAACGGAACGAAGGGGTGAGGTAATGGCGAGAATCATACCCACCCTCAAGGCTTCGCCCGCCCGCAAGAAGCAACTCATGATGGCGGGCGGCGTCGGCGCCATGATTGTCGGGGTGGCCTTGGCTGCGGCATGGTTCGCCGACTCCGGGAGTAATAAATCCGATCAGGCTCCTGTGGACAAGCCGGAACAGGTCAGCCTCAACCTGGCTGTTCCGGGGCAGCAACTGAACGACAAGGATGTCTGGCGGGCGAACGAAGCATCAAAGATCGAGGCGCTGAACAAGGAAATCGCCGCGATCAAGCAGAACATGGTGAATAGCCCGCAAAGTAGTGGCGGGGCCATGCAAGGCACCCCTGGAGCGGGAATCAACGAAGTGCCGATGCCTCCCCCGGCAGCGGTAATTCAGCCCGGCGGCAATTTACGCCCGCTGCAACCCATGGGTTCGGCGGCATTGCCACCCCCTCCCCCACCGCCTCCTGGAAGGCCTGGGCAGTTCGCACAGCCTGGCATGGATCCGAATGCGCCGATGCAGCCCGTGGTGAAGCGCGCGTTCACGCTCGAAGTTTCCGATTCGACGGTGGCTGCACCTGCCGCACCGCAGGCGCAGCCACAAGCCGCCGGCATGTCGTCCGCACCAGCCAAGGAAGAGAAGACATTGGCTGAGAACTATCTTCCTGCCGGGACGTTCATGCGCGTGGTGTTACTGGCGGGTCTGGATGCGCCGACGGGTGGACAGGCACAAAACAATCCGCATCCGATTTTGATGCGGGTGCTCGATCCAGCCCAGTTGCCCAATCGATACATGGCCGACATGAAGAATTGCGTGGTCACGGCCAACGGCTACGGCGACATATCTTCTGAGCGTGCCTATATCAGGACGGATCGCCTGTCGTGCATCGACCAGAAAGGCGGGGCGGTCGACGTATCGCTTAAAGGGTATGTGGCCGGTGAGGATGGCAAGGCCGGGATGCGCGGAAGACTGGTTTCCAAGCAGGGTCAGGCGCTGGCGAATGCCTTCCTCGCGGGGATTGGCTCAGGCATCGGGCAAGCGTTCAAGGAATCTTCGAGCACTGTATCGACCTCACCGCTGGGTTCCACCAGCACGGTGACGGACGGCAAGGAGTTGCAGGCTGGACTGGCATCCGGCGTTGGCAGCGCGATGTCACAGCTATCGAAGTATTACATCAAGCTGGCCGAGCAGGTTTTTCCAGTGATTGAAGTGGACGGCGGCCGCGTGGTCGACGTGGTGCTGACGCGCGGCCAGAGCATCGAGAGAAGGTAAAGAACATGAGACACCAAACCAGAATGAAAACCCTGTTGCCCCAACTGTTGATTCTGTCCTGCATGCCGGGATTTGCGCTAGCTCAGGAAGTGAAAGGAAACACTGTTCTGGCGCCTCAAAACGTGAATATTGTGGCCGCAGATGCGGCCGTGATGGATGCCGGTGGTGCTGCACGTGCAAACGATCAGATCGCAGTCCAGCGCAATCTGCGGTTGATGTACCCGAAGACACGCTTCGGAAAGATTTCCACCACCCCGCTGCCGGGCATCTACGAAGTCGTGATGGGCCGCAATGTCGCATTCGTGGAAGAGTCGGGGCGGTATTTCATTTTCGGGCGCATGTTCGACATGGAGAAGCAGGAGGACATCACCTCCGGGGCCGATGCTGCGCAGCCGGCGTCACCGGCTGTCGATTTCGCCTCACTCCCGCTGCAACACGCGATCAAGAGCGTGCATGGCCAGGGCCGGCGGACGCTCGCCGTGTTCTCGGATCCGGACTGTCCGTACTGCAAGAAGCTGGAGCAGGAGCTGGCGAAAGTGGATGACGTGACGGTCTACACCTTCCTCATGCCACTGGAGCAGCTTCATCCTGATTCGCGCGCGAAGGCCGATGCGGTCTGGTGCAGCAAGGATCGCTCGGCCGCCTGGTCCGCCCTGATGCTTGATGGAACGGTTCCCAAAAAGACCAAGGGCTGTGAAGCGCCGCATCAAGCGGTTCTGCCTCTGGCTGAGAAGTTGGAGGTTAGCGGTACACCTTTCCTGGTGGCGAATGATGGCCGAACCATGCCGGGAGCTGCGGCTGCCGCGCGGATTTCCGCTTGGCTAGATGCCGTGAAGAAGCCTGTCGCAGCCAATGTTCAGGGAGGCACACAATGAAGGTCGGGTATCTGTCGCTCGCCGCCGTGACCTTGATGAGCGCGGGTTGTTCTTCATTCTCCGGACTCTCTGGCTCGAAATCGGAACTGGCTTGCAAGGCCCCCGATGGGGTGATCTGCACGTCGGTTTCCGGCATTTACGCGAACTCCCTGGCCGAGGCCTTGCCGGGGCAGCAACAACCGAAATCCCAGGATATACCTTCGCAGGATGCTGGCAGCAAGGATTCAAAGGATGGCGCGACGATGCCGCCTCCTGGCTATTTCTCCCCACGCGACCTGGCGACGCCGAACAGCGGCGATCCGATTCGCATGGCGCCTTTGGTGCTGCGGGTATGGATCGCTCCTTGGGAGGATACGGACGGCGATCTGCACGATCAGCACTATCTCTACACCGTGGTCCACCAGGGCAAGTGGCTGATCGAAACCAGCCAGCAGCAGATTCGTGACGCGTACAAGCCGGTGTTCCCGCTCAGGGGTAAGGAAAAGTCCGAAGAGGAACGTCCGGTTGCAGATGACGCGATGCCCAGCGTATCGGGTCAGAGGAGCGGCAATCCATGATGTCCGCGCTGGCGCAACCATTTGTTTCGCTCAAATCGTGGCTGACGCGCGAGGACGCACTTGCGACGCCATCCCCCGTGGCGGACGAGAACCACTTCACCACGCGGCAGGACTACAACCGCTTCTCTGATCTCTTGCCCTGGACGGGGTATTGGGAGACCGAGAAATTATTCGCCATTGAGGGCGAGGCAGAAGGCAGCATCGAGGCGATTGGCTACGCCATCGAAATGAACCCGCAGACAGGCGCTACAGACGACATGGCGCGCTTGATTCAGGAAATTTACCGGGACATGCCCGCCACAGCCGGAGTGCAGGTTCAGTTGTGGGGAAGCCCGGACATCGATGCATTCCTGAACGATTTTAAGAAGGTGGTGCGCCCCGAATTGCTGCAGGACGACGCCCAGCGGTCATTGATCGCGCGCATGACAGCCGAGCGTTCTGCCCATTACCGTAAGGCATCCATCGTTCCGCCCGTCAGCTCGCGCCCGAGCGTGATGCGACGCTACCGGGTGCTGCTGTCTGTCACCATGCCGGTGAAGGATGTGGAATACCGCACGCTGGAACGCATCATCGCCTTGCGCGATGCCCAGGTATCCAAACTCAAGACGTATTACCAGTTCGAGCGGGTCTGGGGGGCGGAAGATCTCATGGCCTGGGTGCGCACCCTGCTGAGTCCCGCACAACATTCAGCCGATCCGGTCTGCTATGACGACGGACAGGCATTGCGCTACCAGATGATTTCCCGTGACACCGTGGCCTCGGTAGGCAGGCTCGGTATCACCCTGCGCTCGCCAGACGGAGATGCGGTCTGTGTCCGCGCGCATTCGGCGCAAGGTTATCCGAAGCAGTTCGACCTGCATCAAGCCGCCAGCATGCTGGGAGACGCCAATAAGGGATCCATGGGCTACCCCTGCCCCTTCCTCATCACCATGGGGGTGCAGATTCTGAATTACGACGAGCACAAGAATCTGACGCAGATGAAAACGGCTCGGGCGATTCAGGTTTCGGAAAGTCCGATGGGGAAAGCGCTACCGGACGTGAGCAAGCGGGCGGCGGACTGGAAATTGTTGCAGAACGCCTACGACGAGGGGGGTGGTGCACTACGTCTGTACCATCAGGTGCTGCTTTTCTCCAGTCCGGATGCCGTAGCCGAAGCGGACGAGGCGGCCAGAGCCATCTGGCGCAGCCTGGGCTTCGCACTGAGCCCCGACACCTATATGCAGACCCAGGCGCTGATGTCCTCGCTGCCGATGGCACTCGGGCCCACCCTGCAACGCGACATCAAGATCGCGCAGCGGTTTTCCACCAAAACGACCGCCAACGCGGCCAATCTGTCGCCTGTTCTGGGTGAATGGCGTGGGGTCGGGGCTCCGGTGCTGACCTTCACTGGGCGTAATGGCCAGACCATAGGCGTGAATCTGTTCGACAACCCGTCTGGCAACTACAACGGTTGCGTGGTGGGAACGTCCGGGTCTGGCAAATCCGCATTCCTGAACGAGCTTGCCGAACGCTATCTGGCGATGGGGGCGAAGGTCTGGATTATCGACGTGGGCCGTTCCTACGAGAAGCTGTGCCACGCGCTCGGGGGTCAATACATCGAGTTCACCAAGGAAGCGAATGTTGTCCTCAATCCGTTCACCATGGTGAACGACATCGACGAAGACATGGAGATGTTGAAGCCGTTGATCGCCCAGATGATCTCCCCTGGACGCCGACTGTCAGATTACGAACTGTCCCAGCTCGAACTGGCGATTCGAGGTCTTTGGGAAGAGCGCGGGCCGCGATCGAGTATCGACCTTCTGGCGGAGAAGCTGAAGCTCGCCTGTCACGATGGCGGCACGCTTGAGCATGGCGAGGAAGAGGCCTGCGATCCGCGCATCCGCGATCTGGCGGTGCAGCTGACTTCCTACACCTCGCTGGGCAGCTACGGCCATTACTTTGAAGGTCAGCACACGGTCAATTTCAATTCCAATCTGGTGGTCCTGGAGCTGGAGGAATTGAAATCGAAGAAAGACCTGCAGGCAGTCGCCCTATTCATCCTGATGTATCGCATCACCCAGGAAATGTACCTGGCGCCGCGTGAACAGCCCAAAGTGGTGATCCTGGATGAAGCCTGGGATCTGCTCACGGGCGGGCAGACGGGTGACTTCATCGAGGCGGGCTACCGCCGCGCCCGGAAATACGGCGGTGCCTTCCTGACGGGCACACAGGGCATCAACGACTACTACCGTAGCGCAGCCTCGCAGGCCGCACTGGAAAACGCTGACTGGCTGTTCATGCTCCGGCAGAAGCAGGAATCCATTGCCAAGCTCGAAGAGAAGCTGGCCTTCACGCCGCACATGGCTCACCTCGTTAGCAGCTTGCGTACCGAACAGGGCAACTATTCGGAAGTGTTCGTCTCCTGTGGCCAGGCTGGTTACGGGGTCGGGATGCTCCTGCTTGACCCCTACTCCCAACTCATGGGTTCGGCCAATGCACGCGATTTCTCAGCGGTACGGCAGAAGCTTGAAACTGGCTTGTCCATGGCTGATGCGGTCGATGCCGTGCTGCGGGAACGGAAGGCGGCGATATGACCGAGATAACAAGGGCCGGGAGTAATTCTGCTGAAGTTCCGGCTACGGAAGATCAGGCCGGGGCTCAGCCTGAGATGGGGGGTGATTTTCTTATGGTGAGCTGGATTTCGTTGTTGATGGCATTGCTCGTCTCAACAGTGACGCTTGCGGCATACCACTTCTGGCTAGCGAAACCGACCGCTGGATTCGCGGTGGTAGACCTCGCCAGTATCGTCAAAATCAAGGAAACCGAATTCACCACTTTGCTCTCCCGGCCGAATGTCAGCGACGAGGACCGGAAGGCTGCTTATCTGATGGTCAGCCGGATCGGCCCTGCGATCGAACACGCAGTGGACAGGTTGGAGAAGGAATGCGGCTGCACCATCGTGGTGAAGTCGGCGGTGATCGCGGGGCCGGCCGAGGATCTGACGCCGCGTTTGAAAGCGATGCTCGGTATGTCGCCGGGTACTGAGGCTCAAGGCGGCGGAGTGAAACCATGATGAAGACCGTAGTCGCCCCAGGCGCGGGCAACTTATGGAATCGTTGGCTGGTTTACTGGCATACCGAGATGATTCCCCATCTCCGCCGCAACTGGATGTTTTGGGGCGGGTTGGTGGGCGCCATCCTACTCTTCAATGCGTTCTTCACGTTGGCGATTACGGTCACGGAAAGCCTGCCGTACCGGGTGTTTGTGGTGATCAAAGGCGACCTGAATATCAAGCGCGGCGATTACATTGCCTGGCGCTGGGCGGGCGGTGGGCCGTACAAGGCCGGACTTTCGTTCGTGAAACAGGTGCGTGGCATGCAGGGCGACACAGTGACCACAGAGGGTCGGGATTTCTACGTGAACGGCGAGTACATGAGCACGGCCAAGCCGCGCACCCGGACAGGCGAACCGTTGGCGCTTGGCCCGACCGGCGTGATTCCGGCCAACCATTTCTATGTTTACGCACCCCACAAGGATTCGTTGGATTCGCGCTTTGCGCTGACGGGCTGGATTCCGCTTGAGCGTGTCTCCGGGCGCGCGATCCCACTGTTTTGACATGATCAAGAAGGCTCTGGCGATGATTCTGTGTGGGTTGATCATGTATCCGGCCTGGGCTCAGGAGATCTTGGGGCCGTCCTATCCCATCACCGAACCGGACATGCTTGAAGCGATACAGGACAAGCTCAAGTCCATGGAAAAAAACGGTCGTCTCGGCCAACTTCAGAAAGAAGCCATCGAGCGATCGAAACAAAGCATCGAGCGGCCGGACCCAGTGAAGGGCATCGTTAAGACGCGCCAGCCGCGCACCTTCTACTTTGATCCATCGTGGCGCGTCCCGCGCGACATCACCACGCCAGATGGCAAAGTCATCGCGCGTGCGGGTGACATGGTCAATCCGCTCGACTATGTGCCACTTTCCAATCACCTGTTTTTTTTCGATCAGAGCGACCCGAAGCAGGTAAAGAAGGCCGCCGAGATTCTCAAGCGCTTCAAAGGAGCGGTGAAGCCGATTCTGGTCGCGGGTAAACCCTTGGCGCTGACCCGTCAGTGGAAAAGGCAGGTGTACTTCGACCAGAGCGGGCATCTGGTGAGGCGCTTCGGGATCAAGCAGGTTCCTGCGCTGGTGTCGCAAGAGGTAGCGCAAAGGCGCTTGCGCATCGACGAAATGAAAGCTGACTGAACGTGCATACTTTTCCCTGTATTACCGGTCCTGGACTGATTCTGCAAATTGCTGAATGGCCAGATTCCACAGACCGCATCGGGGCAGCACCAGGATCGAGGCTTGGGACGGCAGCCGGCCGCAAAACCCTGATCATCAAGCCGACAAAGAAGCCCGTGGGCATGCTGGGATGGTTCAAGTGATGGGCTGGCTGCTCCGGAACCTTCGTGCTGTTCTGGTGCTTGCCTTTGCGGTTTCGCCCAGCTCATGGGCGGCAACGACCACTTGCACCGGCAAGTTCATGAATCCGATCACGGATATTTGCTGGTCGTGCGCGTTTCCGCTCAAGGTCGGCGGCACCACGATCATGGATTTTGGTCAGGAGGATTTTGATAGCGGTGTGAGCAACCCGCTGTGCGCATGCTCAAGTCCGCCCAAGGTGGGTTTGAGCATCAGTTTTTACGAACCGGCGCGGCTGGTCGAGGTGGTGCGCAAACCCTACTGCTTCCCCTCCCTTGGCGGGATCACCATTGATCCCGGCGTGCCGGCGCCAGCGCATGTTCAAGCGCGTGGGGGTAAATCGTTCTACCAGGCTCACTGGTACATCAGTCCCCTGATGTTCTGGCTGGAAGTCATCGTCGATAACCCGTGCCTGGAACAGAATGTTTTCGACCTGGCGTATTTCACCGAGCTTGATCCGCTGTGGTCGGATTCGGAGCTGACCTTCATCCTCAATCCTGATGCAGTGCTGTTTGCCAATCCGCTGGCTCAGGGTGCGTGCGCCGCGGATTGCGTGGCTGCCACGGCGGGCTTTCCCCTGAACGAGCTTTTCTGGTGCGCGGGCTGCCAGGGATCCATGTACCCGCTCAATGGTTGGGTGGGCAACCATGTCGGCGCCGTGCAGGCCTCGACACTCATTGCCCAGCGCATGACCAACAAGATGCACCGCGAATTGCTGGTCTGGGGCGCGCACGGAACATCGGGACAGTGCGGCTACTACCCCATTCCGCTCATGGACAAGCGCGCCTACAAGACCCAGATGACCTACCCCATCCCAAACACCAAAAAAGAGGATGGCAAATGCTGTTCAACCATGGGACGCACAACGGTCATTTCAGGCGCAGGGAAGGAGTTCCCATACAAGGGCGAGGATTTCGCTTACATGCTCTTCCGCAAGCGGGACTGCTGCCAGGGGGCCTTTGGATTCTGATCGATGAAAAAGCCTGTGAAGAAAATGCTGTTGCTTGTTCTGTTCGCTGCCATCACATCCGCTGGGTATGCGGCTAACACCCCCCCTACCCTGCCAGAGATAAATGGCTATGGCGATGACGCAGTGGCGCGGCAGAAGTCGAGTCAGGCGATCGATGCTGCCAGTCAGGCGGCGCGTAATGGCGCGGTTCGCGCCTTTCCCAAAATCAAGGTTCCATCTTCCGGCGCGGACATCGGCCAGATCGCGGCCCGCTACAACCAGACAGCGCAGAAGTCGGAAGACGACAATCTCATGATCTTCGTCACCCTGGGCATGCCGGGCAAAGCGCTGATAAATCTGGCCAGACAAGCCGCGCGCACGCGTGCCGTGCTGGTCTTGCGAGGAGTCGATGGCGGGATCGCCAAGGGGAACTGGTCGCGTGCCATGGAGGCACTGAAGCCGATTGCCGAAACGGGGGCTTCCATCATCATCCACCCCGATTTATTCCGGGTATACAAGGTTGTTCAAGCCCCCACGTTTGTCCTGACGACAGGACAGCAAGGCGAGGCCTGCCTGAACAACCTGAGAAAGGAATGCAGCCAGAGCCTGCGCGCGACCGGCGATGTCACCCTGGATTACGTGCTTGAGCGCTGGGCACAAGGCGGCAGTCCACTAGCCGCTGAGGCACGATCACGGTTGGCCATGCTGGAGTACCGGCCGTGAAGGCTTTACTGCTGCCACTGTGTCTGGTCTCAAGTGTGACCTGTGCCGACATGACCGCGAACGATGCCTTCAATGAGGGCAACACCTTCGGCAAGGCGAATGTCGGAACAGCCAAGAGCAAGATCAGCACCACCACAGCGAGCGACGCCAACACGGGAGTGCCGAACTATACGGCCACCGATCCTGCTTCCAGCTACTACATGGGCGGCACAGGTAGCCTGACGGCGCCAGCCACGGCGGGGGTCACTGGCTGTACATCCACCGCAGGAACGGCAGATCCCGATCCACATACCCACGGGAAGTGCGAAGGCGTCAGGATGCTGATGAATGACCCTGGCAAGAAGAACGTGATGTTCCCGCTCAACTCCACAACCGATCCGCTGGTTGTCAAACGCAACATGGTGTCGGGCGATGCAGAGACATATCTCGGCAGCCTGATCGTGAGCGGGGGTTATGCCGGATGCGCAGAGAAGACGGTCAAGGATCCGGACAAGTATCAAACGGAAACCTGTAATCAATACCTGACGGCAGGTGAGGAGTCTTGCAATGAAATCCTGACGGTTAGTGTTACGACATCCGAGTCGTGCGTACCAGGCACATGGTACGGCGGATTCAGATTGCCATTCCCGATTCAGCAAGTAGATATCTTTTGTGACATGAATCGTGCGGATGGGATGATCAGGCTTCGTTTCACGCCATACGAATTGCATGGCGTGTGTAGTGTCGGCTACCTGGATGTTCCGAAGGCACCATTTACTGTTTCAGACAGGGTGCAATACGGTGTTACCGGCCACACCTGCGACACCGATGGTTGCTGGGATGAGTACGGTTACCTCAATTACGAAGTTGTAACCATAAATCACTGGAAAGGTTCTTGTACTGTTAAGAACTTTATTGGCTACGAGCCGGGATATATTCAGGGTTGTTCAGGAGACACTTGCAGTTATACCTTCCGCGCTATCGATTGGCGATGGGGAAATCAGGCAGTAGCAACAGCAGGTTTCACGCCGCCAAAGACAATCGTCACTGAAACGGACTTCTGGGATAACCAATGTACGGCGCTGGAGGCCAGGCTTCCATGATGCCGCTAACCTTGATGCGGCTGGTAGCCCGGCTACTCATCGTCACACTCCTGTTCCCCTTGCTCTCGTCTCCGGTGCTGGCAGGGGATGGCACCTGCACAAAGAATTCCAGGGTCTGCATCGAGGGGCCGGAAACGCGCACGATAAGCGGCTACCCGGTGACCCGCGATTGCTGGAAATACGAAAGCAAGTACGACTGCATCTCCCAGAACTACGTGGACGATTGCGCGCCTCTAGCCGCGCAGGGGTGTGCGCAGATCGGATCAAGTTGCGTGGACTATGTGGACGGTGATCCAGCAAAGTGCTCGCTCTATGAGCAAACGTATCAATGCAAGGTGGCAGATGGTGAGTCTAAAACCATCACGGATTGCGGCGGACAGACCTACTGCGTGGATGGCACGTGTTTCGATGCGGGCTACACGCCGGACGGTGATTTTGCGCTGGCGATCACCGGCATGGAGACGCTGCGGCAGGCCGGCAACTACATGGACCCGGATACCCTGACGCTGTTCAACGGCAAAAACAGCAAATGCAGGGTGACGCTCGGGATTTTTAGTTGCTGCAAGACTAACTCGATGGGGAGCAATCAGAACAACAGCGACATGATGACCAGCATGGGCGCGAGTCTGGTGAAGAGTTTCGGGACTGAATCAATCCAATATTTAGGGTCTACAGCAGTCTACGATTCGCTGTTCCAATCGGACGCCCCGAATTTCCTGATAAATGGAATGGAGTCAATTCTTGGGGGAAGCGGGTCTTCATCGGTGTTTAGTCCTTCGTTCAGCTATTTTGGTCTGACCGTTGGATACGGCGCCCCAGCAGCCGGTACGACCGTTCTGCTTGGGGAAAGCGGGACGTTCTTCGTCGGTTTCGATCCCGCTTCGTTTGCGATTGCCATCGCGATCTACATCATTATGGAGCTCGTTTCATGCGAACAAGAAGAGCAAATTCTTGGCATGAAGCGCGAGCAGAATCTTTGCGTTCATGTCGGAACCTATTGCTCCCAAAAAGTCCTTGGTGTCTGCGTGCAGAAGAAGCAATCGCACTGCTGTTTCAACTCCCGTATCGCACGATTGATCGCTGCTTCCGGGCGATCTCAGCTTGGCAAATCCTGGGGGAGCCCCCAAAGCCCGGATTGCGGTGGCCTAACCCCTGCCGAACTCCAGAGCATCGACTTCAGCTTGATCGACTTTTCCAGCGTGGTGGCGGATGTGAAGGCCAGCGTCAAAATCCCGGATTACGCGATCGACCGTGCCACGACAAAGATCAACAGCTACTACGGCACGCCTTAGATTGATTGGAATGAAAGGCGATCATGAACTCATCTTTGTCACTAGCCATGTTCAGAACATGAATCGGACAATCGTAATGCTGCTTCTAACTCTTCTTGGATCCAGCCTTGAATCCGTGGCTGCTCCGACGCTACCTGAGACAGCCAATGTGCGAGGCTTGTTACTTGCGGCCATTGACTCAAGGGACGGGACCGCCAAATCCTGGCTCATCGGTGATATGGCTCAGAAGCTTAAGAACGACACGAAGGCACCTCCGAACACGCGGGTCAAGGCATCCGTAACGACTGTGCAGGTTATCCGGCCCGGCTGTAAGCGGTTGAGGCTGGTGCTCGGCATGCCAACCCACAAAATGAGAACGGTGAATGGCACGATGGAGCCGTTCAGCATGTTCTACGAACTCAATCTATGCAGGGATGGCCAGCCGCCACAGGTCTCGCCTGTCGGGATGGGAGAGGCGCGTTGAAGCGACCGATTGCCTTGCTTGCTGCAGTGGCTCTGTTGATAAGCCAGGCAGTGTTTGCTATCGCCGACTCGGACCCTGCAAGTAAAGGCTGGTGGGACGATACGCCGTGGCAAAACCCGGAGCGCGGGTTCAACTGGTATCCGCCGGACGCACAGCCGGTGAAGAAGGACAAGAAGGCTGATGCCAAGCCGAAGTCCATCAAGGCAATGACAACGATGGAGGATCTGCAGAAGGAGTTGGCCAGGCTAAAAGACCTGGCCATCATGCAGCCCACACAAGCGAACGTGCGCAGTTATCTTGAAGCGCAGACCTATGTGATGGACAAGAGTTCGGTCTTCGCCGATACCGCACGCCGCGTGGTATGGGCCACACCATCGGTTGACTACAACAACCGGTCACCGACGGCCACCTTCGCCCAGCTCAACAAGAAAGATATGCGGCGTGAAGCGCAGGAGCAGACCCTTGCCGAGCTGTCGCGAGACTACGGCCTGATGTTTTTCTTCCGATCGGACTGCCCCTACTGCCATCAGCAAGCGCCGGTGTTGCGCCTGCTGGAGCGAAATTATGGCTTGCCCGTGATGGGCGTCAGCATGGACGGTGGAACCCTCCCCCAATTTCCTGATGCCAGGCGCGATAACGGCATCTCGATGACCGTGAGCAATGGCCAGGGCATCCAGATGGTGCCTGCGCTGTTTCTGGTTCACCGGGAAACCCAGCAGGCCGTGCCGATCGGAAGCGGCGCGCTGGCGATTGATGAAATTATCGAGCGGATCCGCGTGTTGACCCGCACGCAGCCCGGCCAAGAGTTCTGAACAAGGAGTCCATCATGAAAATCAGCACACGTCTGAAGGCAGTCTCCCCCATGCTGGCCCTGAGCCTGGGACTGGCCGTTCCTGCCACGACATCGATCGCGGCCGGGTCGGACTGGATGAACGACTACTTCAATTCAGCAGGGGCGGCGATGAATGTCACGCCTTCCGCTGTGTACGAGTCGCAGGGACAAACGACGATGGCGCTGGGAGGTTTTTCTTACCGCGCGCCGCAGCGCGCCACCAATCTATTCAGCTTCTCCCCGCCAGGCTACAAAGCGGGCTGTGGTGGGATTGACGCCTGGCTCGGAGCCTATGGCTTCGTCAACATGGATGCGTTCGTTAATGCGCTGCGAAACATCGGGCAGAACGCCGTGGGCTACTTCTTCCAGCTTGCCCTCAAAACCATGGCTCCCGAGATCGATGGGCTGCTGACCGATCTGTCGAAGACGATGAATCAGCTCAACCAATTCCAGATCGGCAGTTGCCAGGCGATCAAACAGTATGTCGGTACCGCGCCCGATACCCGGAACATGGATATGGAGCAGCGTGCCCAGGTCTTCGGTTCGGCGCTCACCGGCTCCTATGGATCGTTCTTCAATGCCAAGGAAGATACCCAAACCAGTCCGGCGAACACGAAGGCCGCCTATGACGCGGCATGCACCGTGAATGCCGCGCTTTGCCTGGACAGTGCGGGAAAACCGGTACTCAAATCGGATTTCAACCTTGTTTACGACGCCCTTGAACGCGCGGGCGGGTATTCCAATGAAGAAATCGAACTGTACATTTCGCTCTTTGGGACTATCACCTTCATCAGGAACAGCAGCGACATCGCCAGCGGCTTCACCACGGAATATTTCAAGCCAACCATCACGTGGGAAGATTTTTTGGGGCCATTGTCCGGCACACATACCATGAGGATCCGTGAATGCCCGTCCGGTTCAGATTGTCTTCCCTATGCCTCGGCAACGGACGAAGGGACACCCCGTACAACCGTAGGGATGACGGCAATCGTGTATGAGCAGCTGAATAAGTTGAAGGACGCCATTGTCACTAGAACAGCGCTGACGGACCCGAAAGCGCTACAGGTGATCGCCATGACCAGCACACCGATTTATCAGATGATCGCCCAGTCCATCCACAGCGGCCGTGGCTCGACTATAGTTGCCGATCGCATCATTGATGGGTTCTCGGAAGCGATCGCTACTGAAATCGCCTTCCGCCAAATGCAGGACATCAGCCGCGAGGTCGATGACGCGCTCAACAAGACCAAAACAGTTTCGGTTAAGGCCGATGTCAAGGCGATAGACGACTTCCAGGGGAAACTGGCCGAAATCAAGAACACGGCCATCAAGATCTACGGTCTCAAGCAGGAAGACATCTCCAAGAAGATGGGCAATGTAGCGATGATGATGGACTTCCAGCGTCAGATGTACACCAGCCTTGGCCCGCGCCTGACCTCCAATATCGAATTCGGCAGCCGCTGATCAGGCATGGATACAATCTACGCCTATTGGGACGCCCAGCAGATCAAGTACGTGCTCGACGCTGTAGCGATGCTCACCTCGATGAGCGACTACACCGGCTTGATGAAAGTCTTCGCGATATTTGGGTTGTTCGTTGCCGTCGCCACGACTTTCGTGAAGGCACGCGGCGAGGATGCAGCAATCTATATGCTGATGCTGGCCATCTGGTATGTGGGCCTCTTCTTGCCCAAGAAAGACGTGGTTGTGGTCGACGTGGCTGGTGGTTCCGGTACGTATACAGTGGCCAACGTACCTCTGGGGCTCGCGGTTTTTGCCAGTGCGGAGAGCCACATCGGCTATTGGCTCACCAAAGTAAGCGAAACGGTATTTGCGCTTCCTGGCGATATTTCCTTTGAGAAGACCGGCTTCATGTTCGGATCGCGTGCCATCAAGGATAGACAGAGCGTGCGCTTCTACGATCCCAATCTGGTCAGCTCCCTGACCAACCTGACCAAGGATTGTGTTTATCCGGAACTGAACAACAACGGGCCTTTTTTCGATCAGATCATGAAGTCGGGCGACATCTGGGCAGACATCGCCCCCCAGATGAACCCCGGGCTACTGGTTCAGGTTTATGACAACGCAGCAGGCATCTACAAGATCGTCGGCTGTGATCAGGCCTGGTCTTACATTGATGCCCAGATCAACCCGCATGTTTCAAATGACATCCTGCCCCGCCTGGGCAGGATGCTCAACCCGAGCTCGCCTACCTCTGCAGCTGCCTCCGCACTGGTGGCCGCTCAATTACCTGCCGTAGACAACTTCATTTTCGGGGTGAGTCAAACCGCACAGGACTCCATCAAGCAGGCGGCGATGATCAACCTGATCGCGGATTCCACGGTTTTTGTGCCACAGATGATCGGTGATACGACATCGGCGCAGGTCGCGCTATCGACGGCGATGGCATCCGCCAGCGCAAACAGCAGCTATCGGACCATGGCCAAGATCGCCGAGTCGTCCATGCCCCTGATCCGAAACGCCATCCATATCGTGATTCTGGCGCTGTTTCCAATCGTCATGCTCCTGATCATTGTGGCTGGATCAAAGGGTGGCCTGGTTCTCAAAACCTATCTGATGGCCTTGTTATGGATCAACCTCTGGGCGCCGGTTTACGCAGCGCTGAATTTCTTCACCAGCTGGTACGCGACGCTCGGTGCCAAGGCTGCCATCGACGGGATGAATCCCCTCTCCTACGCAAGCCATCAGGCGCTGATGCACTCCATGATTTCTGATCAGGGTGTTGCCGGTATTCTCACGCTCTCGGTACCGGTCATCGCCTACATGCTGACCAATGTCAGCGCGGCATCTTTCACCAGCGTCATATCAGGCGTTATGAGCCCGGCAAATTCCTCCGCTCAAACCGCAGGCGCGCAGGTCGGTACCGGGAATATCAGCGCTGGCAACACTCAATGGGGCAATGTCACCATGGGGAACTGGAGCGCGAACAATAGAAGCTCGGATCAATGGAATACCGCGCCGATGAACCGGCATGGTGCCGCGATAGACCAGGCTGTTGGAGCGGACGGAACGGTGATGTCGTCCTATGGAAATGGAACATCAACCGCAGCGCAACCTATGAATGCCCTGAGGGTGGGGGCTTCAATCACAGCCGGTCAGAACGCCGGTCTGCTCCAGCAAGCCGGTAAACATGCATCGGCCGGGCAAGCCCATACCATCGCTGCAGGGAAGGCAGAAGAAACCATTCTGTCCAAAGCCCGCGCTCATCTGTCGTCGCTCGCCACCACCAACCAGAGTGGCTTTGGCGGGAGATCGAACTCGGGAGGAGATTTCACAGGATCATTGGGTGACTCCGCGAGTTCTGGTGAGGAATCTGGCAGCGGCGCATCTTATACGACCAGAAACCAAGCTTCGCAGAAAGGAAGCGTTCGAGCTAACGCTGGTGGTGATGTTGCGCTTGGCAGCAACCAAACCGTGACTACTGCATCAGGCAAGGATACGGGTGCGGGTGACGGGGGTATCCAGTCACGGGAGTCGAGAAGCGGCAGATCAGCGGTCAAGGCAAACCTTAACGGAGGTATTGATCTTGCGCAGGAATACGCGGCCGGGATTCAGAAGCAAAGTAGCACTGGCGAGAAAAGCGCGGTGCTGGGCAATGCCGAGGCGAGGCAGGCATTCTTCGATCGGCTGGAGAAAGACCGCGATTTCCGCCATTCGGTGCTTGGACAGGATGCGGACAGTAAAACGACAGGGGCGACACTTAGCAGTCGGCGCACGCACCTCGACCAGGCGCAAGCGGAATTCCGCGAGGCGGAAGACCTCACCCAACAGGCCAATCAAAGCTCGTCCCGTGGAGTGGGCGTCAATTACGATCCGCTCAAGGATCCGGGAAATACAAATGCAGCGTTGGCATTGGTCGAAGCCGTCGAAGCCGCGCCATCCGGACAACGCGACCAAGTAGCATTCGATGGCCTAAAGACCATGGGATACGATCAGGGTGGCCAATTGCCATCCGCATACCAGGATGGCACAGCGGTGCGTGGCACACCTGAGGAAGTCCAGGCGCTGGCACAGGCCATGATGGACGACCCGGCTTTGGCAAATCAGATACGCACCCTGCATGCGGGCCATCTCAGGGATGTGCCCAATTCAGGCGCGCCTGTAGGCGCCGGATCCGCAGCAGCCAATTCCAACAGCGATCTACCGGGTAAAGCCCAGGACTATCACGACCAAGGCGAAGTAAAGCAGCAAAAGGCGATGGACTACCACGAGGCGATGCAGGAATCAGGAGAGTTGCGCTACCAAGGCGAGGCAGGCGATGCAGCCCCAAAATCGCATAATGTGGCGACTTACAACAAACTCATGAATACGGCGGAAGAAGTCGCTACCGATGACATGAAGCTTTCGCTGCAGCAAACGCTTCCGAATGAAACCGCGGGAATCAATGTGCCAGGAGCCAAACCTACCCTGGAGCAGTTCCAGGAGAAGATCGGCTACCAGCCAGATGGGGCAAAGGAAGGGACGAAAAAATAGGATGGAGTCTTATTCATCAATCTTCATTCCATTTGAATAAAGTCCAAAACCGTAGATGCCATTCGTATATCCATTGTCTTCATGCCATGTATCTTCGTCGTCCAGCACCCCGCCACCCTGCCAGCCCTGCGCCTCATCGATCAGTCCGAAGGTATTTGCAGCAGCGTAGACGACGAGCGCGAGCAGACCGCCGATGGCCGGGCCGACAGTCAGCGCGATCACAGCAACTTGCGCCAGGCCGGCGGGCGTAATGCCCGCCAGGCCGAATACATGGGGAGCCATCAACCAGGCAAATCCGATGATCGGCGTCAGGAAGGCCAGCAGCAGAGCCAAGGCGGTTTTGCGGTTGCGTTTCCAGTTGAAGTCATGCAGGGCGTAGCCCAGGCCGAAGCCTACAAAGCCGAAGAAGGCCGCACTTGCCGCGATGCCTTTGTCCATGCCAAAACCAGCACCGGCAAGCATGCCCAGCACCGCGCCTGCAAGCGGGAACAGAATTCGGCGGGTTTGAGTTTTCATGTTTTTATCCTTTTTCTTGCTCTCCTGCGATGTTACTCAGGAGGGCATACCACCCTCCCCATCTAACGCATCATCTGCTCGCGGAGCGGCACGAGTTGTCGTGGCTGATGATGCCGATGGGCATGATGTCACCTCGAAAGCGAACACAACGTTTTCACGTTACTACTTTATTGCGTTTTTGTAATTGCGACGACGTATGGCTATGTGTTCTCGGTGCCGCCCGCTGGTTTCGCGCGTCTGGCCCTGGGGTGAGCCGAGTCATACACCTTCGCCAAGTGTTGCCAGTCCAAGTGGGTATAGATCTGGGTGGTAGTGATGTTGGCGTGGCCAAGCATCTCCTGGACCGCCCGGAGATCACCTGACGATTGAAGCATGTGGCTGGCAAAAGCGTGGCGGAGCATGTGCGGGTGTACCGATTGCCCCAGCCCGGACTGCGAGACCCACTGATCGAGACGCTTCTGTACGCTTCGCACCGAAAGGCGTCTCCCCCAGCGACTGAGGAACAATGCCGGAGTATCGTTACCGCCAAGGAGTGCCTGGCGCCAGCTCAGCCAGGTCTTGATCGCTTTACACGCTTGCCTGCCTACCGGCACCACGCGTGTTTTGCTGCCCTTGCCGGTAACCCGTGCCTCCCCTGCTTTCAGATCAATGTCGATGAAGTCCATGCCCGTTAGTTCGGACACCCGCAAGCCCGATGAATAAAGCAGCTCGAACATGGCGTGGTCGCGCGCCAGCAAGACATTTGAGTCAATATCCTGCTCCTTCTTGCCATCGAGGAGCTGGGCGCAACTATCGGGTGAAAGCGTCTTGGGAAGGGCCCGTTTTACCTTCGGACCTTTTTGCCCGACACATGGGTTGTTCAGGTACCCGAATCTCTGGATGGCGTATGAATAGAATCCTCGCCAGCTTGATATATGTCTGGCCACGCTCGCCGGCGACAGGCTTTTCTTCCTGAGCTTGACGATCGTGTCCCGCACATCGGAGGCTACTGCGTCAGCCAGTGCTTTCCCGCTTTCTTCAGTCGCCTGGAGCAAAAAAAGAAGGTCCCTCTGGTAGCTTTCAAGCGTGTTCGGAGAAAGCCGCCTCTCGGCCGCGAGGTGCTGGAGGTAGGCCGCAACATGTTGCCGGGAAAGCGTCGTGGCTTCCTTATCGTCCGTGTCGGACATCATCAAGTCTCATGGTCTCAGTTTCTCAACCGGGCGGGGATGATCTCCGCACGGGTACTACCGCTTACCCAAGGATACAGGGCGCGATCATGAAGATCGCCAATCCGGTTCCAGGAGCATATGCTATTCGCAGATAGCATGTCTCTTCCTGAGCGGCCGTGCTGGCCATTTTGGGCTTCCGGAAAAGTTCAAGTTCACGCTTTTTCAGATTGTCTTTGAGCGGATTGATTTCTTCAACCAGTGCATCCAGCGCGCTTCGAGCCCGGCATCCCGTATATTTCTCTTGAACGCGACCTGTCTTTCCCTGTTGGTTGCAAACATGGAATCGACCCCTCGATCACTGTTACTGGTGATCCTCGACTACTCCGCGCCAGCGTAGGAAGGGGCTTTCTCCCCTTGTAGCGACGCAATCAGCGGGCAAGACACGTTCCCCTTCCGCGCGTGGCAGGCACACACAAGCTCGGACAGCACAGACTCCATGCGCGCCAGATCGGCCAATTTCTCTCGCACGTCCTTGAGCTTGTGCTCGGCTAAGTGGCTGGCTTCCTCGCAGTGGGTGCCGTCCTCCAGCCGCAGCAACTCTCCGATTTCGTCCAGGCTAAAGCCCAACCGCTGGGCCGATTTCACAAACCGCACCCGCGTTACATCCGCCTCGCCATACCGGCGAATGCTGCCGTAAGGCTTGTCCGGCTCCGGCAACAAATCCTTGCGCTGATAGAACCTTATTGTCTCCACGTTGACTCCGGCCGTCTTGGCGAAGCTGCCTATGGTCAGGTTCTCCAGATTGATTCCCATACCGCTTGACTCCGTACACGACTACGGAAGTAACGTTACGCTATTCATTCAAGATTCGAAAGGAGAAAACGTGTTGCAAGAGAAAACCGGGCGTTTGCCGCTCATCGGCGGCGTCATCGCGGCTATCGCCGCCTCCCTGTGTTGTGTCGGTCCCCTGGTGCTGGTCATGCTCGGCATCGGCGGCGCCTGGGTGGCCAATCTTGCCGTGCTTGAGCCATTTCGACCTTACTTCCTTGGGGCGGCCGTCATTGCCCTGTTCTTCGCTTGGAAAAAGATCTACCGCACCCCGGCTGCGGCCGCCTGCACGCCGGGCTCCCTGTGCGCCATGCCCCAGACCAACCGCATCTACAAGGTACTGTTCTGGATGGTGGCCGTGCTCGTCGTTCTCGCCATGGTCTTTCCCTACCTCGCCCCGCTGTTCTACTAAAAAAGGAGTCTCGCCATGAAAACCCTCGTTTCGGCACAAGCCAAAAAACTAATTCTCACGTCGATCCTCGCTTTTGCCTTCACCGATGCTGCGTTCGCCGCTGTGCGCACCGTCACGCTGTCCGTGCCCGGCATGTACTGCGCAGTCTGCCCGATCACCGTGAAGAAGGCGCTTGAGAAAGTGCCGGGCGTGTCCAGGACGACCGTTTCCTTCGATAAAAAAGAAGCCGTCGTGACCTTTGACGATGCCAAGACCAGCGTCAAGGCCCTGGAAGATGCCACCTTCGAGGCGGGTTATGAATCCAGGTTGAAGGAGGTACCGGGCGAAGGAGGCGCAGCCAAATGAGCGAACAAATGCTCAGCGTGACCGGCATGACCTGTGATCACTGCGCCACGTCCGTGAAACAAGCACTGTTGTCGGTCGCAGGCGTAAGCCGTGCCGACGTGTTCTACGCCGCAGGCACCGTCCAGGTTGAAGCCGCAAGCGACGTTCCAGCATCAGCTCTGCTCGACGCCGTGCGCGCCAGGGGCTTCGGCGCGGAAGTCGCGCGCAGCGCCTCGCCCAAGACCGAAGCCAAATTCAGCGTCGCCATCATCGGTACCGGCTCGGGCGCCTTCGCGGCCGCCATCCGCGCAGTGGAAGAAGGCGCTGAAGTGACGGTGATCGAAGCGGGTATCGTCGGCGGCACCTGCGTCAATGTCGGCTGCGTGCCGTCGAAAATTCTGATTCGCGCAGCACACGTGGCGCATCTGCAAGCCAAACACCCGTTTCCTGGTCTGGCCAAGCATGCGCCCGTGCTGGATCGCAAGGCACTGGTCGCGCAGCAGCAGGCGCGGGTGGAAGAACTGCGCCACGCCAAATACGAAAGCATTCTGGAAAGCAATCCCGGCATTAAACTGCTGCGCGGCTTCGCGCGCTTCGAGGATGCCAGGACCCTCGTCGTGCGCCAAGTCGACGGCAGCGAACAGCGCCTCACCCCTGACCGCATCCTGATCGCCACCGGCCGCTCGCCGCAGATTCCGGATGTGCCTGGTCTTGCCGGAACTCCGTTCTGGACGTCGACCGAGGCCTTGATCGCCGAGGAAACACCGGCCCATCTGATCGTATACGGCGGCTCAGTGGTTGCGCTGGAACTCGCGCAGGCGTATCTGCGCCTGGGCAGCCGCGTCACCCTCGTGGCACGTGGCGCGCTGCTGTCGAAGGAAGACCCTGCCATTGGCGAGGGGCTCAAGGTCGCCCTAGAGGAGGAAGGCATGCAGGTTCTTACGGATACCGCCGTGAACGCCGTGCGCTTCGACGGCAAGGCGTTTGAACTGGAAACCAGAGCGGGCGTGCTAAGCGGCGACCGCCTGCTCATCGCCGCCGGGCGCAAGCCCAATACGGAGGGCCTGGAACTCGCGCGTGCCGGCGTCACCATGGATGCCAGCGGCGCCATTGTCGTGGACGATCACCTGCGCACTTCGGTGCCCCACATCTACGCGGCCGGCGACTGTACCAATGCGCCGCAGTTCGTGTACGTGGCGGCGGCGGCGGGTACCCGCGCTGCCATCAACATGACTGGCGGCGATGCCGCGCTCGATCTATCCACCGTGCCGGCGGTCGTGTTCACCGATCCGCAAGTGGCCACGGTGGGCCTCACCGAAGCGCAGGCGAACAAGCTTGGCATGGAAACCGACAGCCGCACACTCACCCTCGACAACGTGCCGCGCGCACTGGCCAACTTCGACAGCCGCGGCTTCATCAAGCTGGTAGCAGACAAAAATACCGGACGCTTGCTGGGTGCGCAGGTGCTGGCGGGGGAAGGCGGCGAGATCATCCAGACCGCCGCGCTGGCAATCAGGAACCGCATGACCGTCGCGGACCTGGCGGGGCAGTTGTTTCCCTACCTCACCATGGTGGAAGGGCTGAAGCTCTGCGCCCAGACCTTCACCAAGGATATGAAGCAGTTGTCCTGCTGCGCGGGGTGAGCAGGAATCCCCAAGGTCGCTAGATGCGATCAGGTTGCAGGACAATGATGACCATGCCTGCGAGCGCCACCGCCGCGCCGATCAGATCCCAACGCGTGGGGGCGATGCCCTCCACCCGCCAGAGCCAGACCAGCGCCATGGCGATGTACATACCGCCGTAAGCGGCATAGGTGCGGCCGGCGGCCGAGGGATGCAAGGTCAGTAGCCAGGCAAATATGCCCAGCGACAGCGCTGCCGGCAATAGCAGCCATGCCGGCCGGCCCTGCTTGATCACCAACCACGGCAGGTAGCAGCCGACAATCTCTGCCAGTGCGGTGAGTGCGAATAAGGCAGTAATCTTAGCGAGTTCGATCATTGCGCGTTCAGTGCGAATGCCGGTGGTGCATGTCCGGGAAATGCGAATGCGCGTGGGTGATCGTTTCGTGCCGGTGCCAATGCATATGTCGGGTACCCGGCGCGATGGGCTCGTGATGGCTGTGCTCGTGGTGCTCGTCGCCTTCGCCGTGGGTATGTTCATGGCTGTGCTCCAGTGTCTCGTGCGTGTGTTCGTGCTCGTGCCGCTCGATAAGGTGGAGCCAGACGCCGATTGCCATCAGCAGTGCCGCAACAATTAGCGTCATCGTGACCGGTTCGTCAAGCAGCCCAATCGCCAGTACCGCTCCGAAAAAAGGAGCCACGGAGAAATAGGCTCCGGTACGTGCGGTGCCAAGGTGGCGTAGTCCGATCACGAACAGGGTTAGACTTGCCCCATAGCTGACGAAGCCCAGCAGCGCCGCGCCAGCCACAGTTGCGCCGTCAGGCCATCGCGCATTCGTGGCAAGCGCGAGAACGAGATTGGTACTGCCTGCCACCAGCCCCTTGATCATGGCGATGAACGAGGCATCCGTAAGAGACACCTTGCGCGTCAGGTTGTTGTCGATGGCCCAGGCAAGACAGGCCCCCAGCACCGCCAAGGCGGGCCACGCGCCAGCGAAGCGTGTCTCCTGCGGCCAACCTAGCATCGTCGCCCCGGCGACGATAGCGAGCATGCCAAGCGCAATGCGGCGGTCGAAGCTTTCCTTGAAGGCGAACCACGCCAGGAGTGCGGTGAACACGCCTTCAGCATTAAGCAGCAGGGAAGCTCCCGAGGCCGGCATCGTCGACAATCCGAACATCAACAGAACGGGGCCGACCATGCCGCCGAAGATAATCGCGCCCGCCAGCCAACCCAATTCAGTATGGGCCATGTGCACACTCTTGGCACGGCGCAGGCGTCGGAGCAGCCACAGCCCTGTGCCCGACCCCAAATAGAGTAAACCCGCCAACAGCCACGGACTTGTATTGGCAAGGAACAGCTTGGCGAATGGGGTTCCCGCGCCGAACAGCGCGGCAGCAACCAGCGCCGCGACCATACCGGTGTTCAGGGTGTGAGTCATCGTGTTTTCCTCGCGCCTTTCATGCCTATAGGGGCTGTGGCTGCGTCCACGTGGCAAGTGCGGGCTTCTCCCTGCGCGGCGGCCACCAGTTCATGCAGAATGCCGCAATCAGTGGTGGCGTGCTTCGCATTGCAGCGACCGCGAAGTTGTTCGAGTTGCCGCCCCAAGGCACGCATCGACTTGAGCCGTGCGCGCACGCGCACCAGCTGTGCGTCGATCAGCCGGTTTACGTCTGCGCAGTCGTTGCGCGGACGATCCAGGAAATCCAGCAGCAACCGCACGTCCACCAGCGGCATGTCCAGCGCCCGGCAGTGGCGAATGAATGCCAGCCGTTCCAAATGAACGGCCCCATAGGTCCGGTAGCCATTAGCCAGCCGCGCGGCTGCGGGAAGCATTCCTGTCCGCTCGTAATAGCGGATGGTTTCGCGGTCCACCCCGGTCGCCTTCCCTAATTCGCCGATGCGCATGTTTTTCCCCCACAATGCCCCCGTCGATTATATGTGCTTGACGTTGGAGTCGCTACAGGGTTTTCAATAGAACCTTCTTCCTTCCTTTGAGACTGCAATGGCCGATGATTACTGCGGGACAGGGTGCGTTACGCGCGGCAGACTTGGCCCGCCCTGCCGCAAGATGTGTCAGGACGTTGGCGGGCCCTGCCGCCCCAACATCCGGACACCCAAACCGGCGGCGGAAAACAAGTAATGGCGTGCTCGTGTTCCGTTTCCGCCTCGCTGCCAGTGACAATGCCGCGGCCGTGGAAAAACCCGCAGGTCGTGACCTCGTCCGCTTCCGGCGTCCTGCTCGCGCTGGGCTTTATCGGCGGCTACCTGGGCCTGTCCCACGCCGCCGAGACGCTGTTCTATGTGGCTGCGGTCGTCATCGGCGGGTATACCTTCGGCCGCGAGGCGCTGGAGGAACTGATCAAGGAGCGTGCGGTTGGCATCGAACTGCTGATGTCCGTCGCGGCCCTCGTCGCCGGCGTGATGGGGCAGTGGCTGGAAGCCGCCACGCTGGTGTTCCTGTATTCCATCTCCGAGGCGGCGGAAGGCTACACGGCGGAACGGACGCGGCACGCCGTGCGCGCGCTCATGGACGTGGCGCCGAAGACCGCCCTGGTGCGCCGCGACGGCCAGGAGTCGCGCATCCCCGTCGAACAGTTGCAGGTTGGCGACATTTTCGTCGTCCTGCCCGGCGAGGCGGTGGCCACCGATGGCGACGTCATCGACGGCCATTCCGCCGTCAACCAGGCGCCGGTGACGGGAGAATCGGTTCCGGTGGAGAAGTCTCCGGGCGGCAAGGTCTTCGCGGCCAGCATCAACGGCGAAGGTGCGCTGACGGTGCGCGCGACCAAGGCGTTCGCGGACAACACCCTGTCGCGCATCATCCATCTGGTGGAAGCGGCGCAGGCCAGCAAGGGGCGCAGCCAGCGCTTCATCGAGCGCTTCGGCAAACGCTACAGCCCGGCTGTTCTGGGCGTCGGCATCCTGATCGGCCTGCTGCCGCCGCTGTTCGGGCTGCCGTGGGCGGACTGGCTGACCCGCGCGACGGTCTTCGTCGTGGCGGCGGCGCCCTGCGCCCTGGTGATCTCGATCCCGATCACCCTGGTCGCGGCCTTGGGCACGGCCGGTCGCAACGGCCTGCTCATCAAGGGCGGCGTGCATCTGGAGAACCTGGCCCGCGTGAAAGTCGTGGCGCTCGACAAGACGGGCACCCTCACGATAGGACGCCCCGAGGTCACCGACGTGCTGGTGTTCTGGGGGCACGACGAGCGCGAGGTGCTGGAGGCCGCTGCGGCCCTGGAGTCCCGCTCGCAGCATCCCCTGGCCCAGGCCATCGTGCGCCGCGCCCAGGCAGTCGGCCTCGAACCGGCACCCGCCGAGAATTTCCGCTCCCGTACCGGCGCGGGCGCCCAGGGGTTGGTGGGCGGACGGGAATTTTATATCGGCAGTCCAAAACTGTTCGCCGACTTGGGCGTTCCGGTTGCCGACGTGATGGACAAGGTTCAACACCTGCAAAGCCAGGGCAAGACCGTGGTGATGCTCGGGACCCATTCCTCGATCCAGGCACTGTTTGCCATCGCTGACCCCTTGCGCCCCGAGGCGGCGGACGCCATCGCCGAACTGAAGCGCGCCGGAATCGAGCGCGTGGTCATGCTGACCGGCGACAATCCCCTGGCCGCCGCCGCCATTGCCGAACAGGTTGGGATCGACGAGGTCCATGCCGAGCTTTCTCCCGAGGACAAGACGCGCAAGGTGGCCGAACTGGAGGCGAGGTACGGCAAGGTGCTGATGGTGGGCGACGGCGTCAACGACGCGCCGGCGCTCGCCGCAGCCTACGTTGGCATCGCCATGGGCGCCGCCGGCACCGATGTCGCCCTGGAGACGGCGGACGTGGCGCTCATGAGCGACAACCTGGCGCGCCTGCCCTACCTCATCCTATTCAGCCGGCGCACCTGGCGCGTGGTGCTGCAAAACCTGGCGCTTTCCGTGGTGGTGATCAGCTCTCTCATCGCCGGGGCGGTGACAGGCTACTTCACCCTTCCCATCGCCGTCCTCGCGCACGAGATCAGCGAATTCGTGGTGATCGCGAGCGGGCTGCGCATGCTCAGGACGTAACTTTTCTCGCCTATGTTTCAGTCTCAACAAAGGAATAACACATGAACACCAAGTACGGTTTCGGCAAGGCGGTAGCGTCTTCTTTCGACGCGGCAATCGAGAAGGTCACCCAGGAGTTGCAAAAGGAAGGCTTCGGCGTGCTGACGGACATCGACGTGGCGGCGACCCTGAAGAAGAAACTCAACCAGGACATGCCACCCTACCGCATCCTCGGGGCTTGCAACCCGCCGCTGGCGCACCGGGCGCTGGAAGCTGAACCGTCGATCGGCCTGCTGCTGCCGTGCAACGTGGTGGTGCGCCAGGACGATGCAGGCAAGGTGCAGGTCGAGTTCATGGACCCCAATGCGGTGCTGGATCTGGTGAACAAGCCGGAAATACATCAATTGGCCAGCGAGGTCAGGCAAAAGCTGGAGCGGGTCATGCAGGCCCTGTAACGCTCAGACGGCGAAACATCATGCAGATAGGCAAAGCGGTTTCGATCCTGGCGCTGGGCGCAGCCGTCGCGGCTTGCCTGGCTGCCCCCGCGGTATCGGCCGGTGAGCCTGCTTCCGGCGAACGGACGACCCTGGCCGGAATGGGGATGATGGGCATGCACCGAAACATGATGCAAGGGATGATGGGCGGCGCGCTGCCTCCCGGAATCGACCCCGCCCGCCTGCCCGAGCCGGATTCGTCGGGGGCGCACCTGCTCCAGCAGTTCTGCATGCAATGCCACAACCTGCCCGGCCCCGGCCTGCATACCGCCTCCGAATGGCCCCAGGTGCTGGGCCGGATGAACATGCGCATGCAGATGATGGGGGGGATGATGGGCGTTGCGGCGCCCGATCCGGTGCAGTTGAAAATCCTGCTCGGCTATTTGCAGCGGCATGCCCAGAAACCGATCGATGCTGCAGCGTACCCCGACCTGGACACGCCGCCGGGCCGGGCCTTCGGCACGACCTGCATGCAGTGCCACGCCCTGCCGGACCCCAAGCAGCACACCGCCCAGGAATGGCCGTCAGTCGTGGCCCGCATGCGCGACCATATGACCGCAATGGGGAAAATCGTCCCGGACGAAACGACGACCGATGAGATCGTCGATTTCTTGCAGCGGCATAGCACGGCCCAGAAATAGCGTGTGCGGCGGGACAAATTTTGGAGAGCGGCATGATGTGGGAATACGGCATGGGTTGGGGATGGGGGTGGTTCGGCATGATGCTGTTTTGGCTGGTGCCGATCCTCCTCATCGCGGTAGTGCTCAAATATTTTTTCGGCGGTGGCAACCGTCCGAACCCGGGCGCCCGCGATGCGAGTCAAAGCGCGCTGGACGTGCTGGAAGAACGATATGCTCGGGGAGAAATCGATCGCGAGGAATTTCTCAAGAAACGCGACGACTTGAAGCGTGGTTAGGGAAGCCCTGAACAAGTCCCCATTACAAATTCGCATTCCACCGACCGTGCAAT
>ERZ778018.205-NODE-205-length-112448-cov-9.843843_pt1 | contig 112448 bp, 100 predicted proteins | sample MGYA00375748_ERZ778018 | MGnify/ENA primary metagenome ERZ778018 (study PRJEB29350, sample SAMN05509839) | bioreactor metagenome | biome: bioreactor; material: wastewater | place: South Africa: University of Cape Town | collected 2014-04-22 ... | reverse complement strand
CGGTGCCGCTTGCCAGCTTCGCCGGTTGCCGCAATATGGGCCGCGAATCCGGCGCGCCCGCCGGTCCGGAGAAGCGTTTGCGCCCCGACAGCCCCGAATCATGCGGCGATGCCGTGCTGCAGGCGCTGTTTGCCGCCGCCAACGCGGCGCGACAGCGTGCCTATGCGCCTTATTCACGATTTCGTGTCGGCGCGGCCGTGCTGTCGGCAAGCGGCGCCATCCATGCCGGCTGCAATGTCGAGAATGCGGCCTTCCCGGTCGGCACCTGCGCCGAGGCCGGTGCCATCGCCGCCATGGTCGCCGCCGGCGAGACCCGCATCCGGGCCGTGCTGGTGCTGGGCGGCGGGCCGCAACTGGTCACGCCCTGCGGCGCCTGCCGGCAACGCCTGCGCGAATTCGCCTCCGGCGACCTGCCGGTGCATTGCGCCGACGAAACCGGCATTCGCCAAAGCCTGCGGCTCGATCTGCTGCTGCCGGCTTCCTTCGGACCCGACAACCTGCCGGCAGAGCAAGGACCCGCAAACCATGAATGAGCCTTTCGATCCGCGCCCGGCCCTCGAGGTCCTGCGCGCCCGCGGCGTCACCGAGCCGGTCCGGCTGCTCATCGTGCTCGGCACCGGGCTGATCCGGCTCGAAGAGGACATCCGCGATGCCGTGAAGGTCGCCTATGCCGACCTGCCGGGTTTCCCGGCGACCAGCGTGTCCGGCCATCCCGGGCAATTGGTCATCGGCCGCCTGCATGGCCGGCGCGTGGCGCTGATGCAGGGCCGGGCGCATTATTACGAGACAGGCGACGCTTGCGCGATGCGCGGTGCCTTCGCGGTGCTGAAGGCGCTGGGTTGCGACACCATCGTCATGACCAACGCCGCCGGCGCCATCCGGCCGGACTGGTATCCCGGCAGCATGGCGCTGATCGCCGACCACATCAACATCACCGGCATCAACCCGCTGCTCGGCGAGCAGGGCGACGAGCGCTTCGTGTCGATGGTCGATGCCTATGATCCGCGCCTGCGCCGCAAGCTCAAGCTCGCAGCGCAGGCTTCCGGCCAACAACTGCATGAGGGCGTCTATATGTGGTTCACCGGGCCGAGCTTCGAGACGCCGGCCGAAATCCGCATGGCGAAGCTGTTTGGCGCCGATCTGGTCGGCATGTCGACGGTGCCGGAGGTGATTCTCGCGCGCCGGCTCGGCTTCGATGTCGCGGCGCTTTCGGTGATCACCAACCAGGCCGCCGGCATTGGCGGCGCGCGTCCCGATCACGGCGAGACCAAGACCGTGGCGATTTCCGGCTCGGTGGCGCTGCGTCGCCTGCTCGGCTCCTTCGTGAAGCTGCTGGAGGAATAGCGCGTTGATGTTGCCGCAGGAGGTCATCCGGGCGAAGCGCGACGGCCATGTGCTGGCCGAAGCCGATCTCGCCGCTTTCGTCGCCGGATTCACCAGCGGCGCCGTCACCGAGGCGCAGGCGGCCGCTTTCGCCATGGCGGTGTTCTTCCGTGGCCTTGCCGACGCGGAATGCGTCGCGCTGACGCGCGCCATGACGCGCTCCGGCGCCGTGCTCTCCTGGGATGGCCTGCCCGGCCCGGTGCTCGACAAGCATTCGACCGGCGGGGTCGGCGATACGGTCAGCCTGATGCTTGCGCCGGCGCTGGCTGCCTGCGGCGCCTTTGTGCCGATGATCTCGGGGCGCGGCCTCGGCCATACCGGCGGCACGCTCGACAAGCTCGACAGCATCCCGGGCTATGGTTCGCAGCCGGACCTCGATCTGTTCCGCGCCACGGTGCGCGCGGCCGGTTGCGCCATCATCGGCCAGACGCCCGACCTCGCGCCGGCCGACCGCCGGCTCTATGCGATCCGCGACGTGACGGCGACGGTCGAATCGATCCCGCTCATCACCGCCTCGATCCTGTCGAAGAAGCTCGCCGCCGGCCTGCACGGGCTGGTGATGGACGTCAAGTTCGGCAGCGGCGCCTTCATGCGCGACCAGCGCCAGGCCCGTGCGCTCGCCGCCAGCCTTGCCAGCGTCGCCAGCGATGCCGGCCTGCCGACCGTGGCGCTGCTGAGCGACATGGACCGGCCGCTCGCCGATGTCGCCGGCAATGCGCTCGAGATGCGCTATGCGGTCGATTATCTCACCGGCCGGCGCCGCGAGCCGCGCATGCATGAACTGGTGCTGGCGCTCGGCGGCGAGGCGCTGTGCCTTGGCGGCCTTGCCGCGAGCCCCGCCGATGGCGAGACGCTCATCGAACGCGCCATCGCCTCGGGGGCCGCCGCCGAACGCTTCGCGCGCATGGTCGGCCTGCTCGGCGGGCCGGCCGATCTGCTGGAGCGGCCACAGGCGCATCTGGCGGCGGCGCCGGTCAGCCTGGCGGTGCATGCCGACGCGCCCGGCATTGTCGCCAGTGTTGATATGTACGCGCTCGGCATGGCCGTGGTGGCGCTCGGCGGCGGCCGCACCCGGCCGCAGGACGCCGTCGATATGCGCGTCGGCCTGAGCGCTCTCGCGGCGCCGGGCGACGATGTCGACGCCGAACGGCCGCTCGCGCTCATCCATGCCGCCGACCGCGCCGCCGCCGAGGCGGTTGCGGTTCGCGTGCGCGCCGCGTATCGGATCGGTGCGCGCTATGGCGCCATCCGGCCGGTGGTGGCGGCGCGCATCACGGGCGGGGAGCAGGCATGAGCGGGACGGCGGGCGAAACGAACAACCTGTTGCTGGCGATCACGCATTGGCCGAGCGGGCCTTGGGTGAAGCGCTTCAGCGAATTGCTGCCGGAGCGGCGCTGCGTCGCCGAGCGCGCCGGGATCGACCCCGCCAGCATCGGCTATGCCGCCGCCTGGAAGCACGAGCCGGGCGCGTTTGCCGGCCTGCCGAACCTCAAGGCGGTGTTCTCGCTCGGCGCCGGTGTCGATCATCTGTTCCGCGACCAGCATCTGCCGGATGTGCCGCTGATCCGCATCGTCGATCCGGACCTGACTTTGCGCATGGGCGAATGGGTGGCGCTGCATGTGCTGCGCTATCACCGCGAATACGACCGCTACGCCGCGCAGCAGAAACAGGCGCTGTGGCGCGAGAATTACGACCAGCCCGCCGCGCGCGAGGTGCGTGTCGGCATCCTCGGGCTCGGCGTGCTCGGCCAGCACGCCGCGCGTGTGCTCGGCACCATCGGCTTCGACCTCGCCGGCTGGAGCCGGTCGCCGCGCGAGGTGCCCGGCATCGCCTGCTTTGCCGGCGACAAGGAATTGCCGGCCTTCCTTGCCCGCACCGATATCCTGGTCTGCCTGCTGCCGCTGACGCCCGATACGCGCGGTATCCTCAATCGCGACCTGTTCTCGAAACTCGCCCGCGACGGCCGCATCGCCGGGCCGGTGGTGCTCAATGCCGGCCGCGGCGGCTTGCAGGTCGAAAGCGACATCGTGGCCTGCCTCGATGATGGCACGCTGGCCGCCGCCACGCTCGACGTGTTCGAGACCGAGCCGCTGTCGCCGTCCTCGGCGCTGTGGCTGCATCCGCGCGTCAGCATCACGCCGCATAATTCGGCGATGAGCGCACCCGAAGCGGTCGCGCGCCAGGTCGCCGAGCAGATCCGCCGCTTCGAGGCCGGCCTGCCGCTCGAGAACCTGGTCGACCGCGACGCCGGATATTGACCCTCACTCCGCGGCCCGGAGCACGGCAGCCTCCGCCGGCGCTTTCCTGTCCTCGGAAAACTCGAGCGCCTCGATGCGCGTGCCGCGCCGGGTGATCTTGTCGGCCGAGGTGGCGATGCCGGTGACATCCTCCTGCGCCTGCCGGAAATGGGTTTCGAGCTTGCCCGCGCGATCCTGCAGCCGGCGCACGTCGTCGAGCAGCAGCCCGACCTCCTTCTGGATCACGCCAGCCTGCTCGCGCATGCGCTGATCGCGCACCAGCGCCTGGATGACCTGGACCGCCATCATCAGCAGCGAGGGCGAGACGATGATGACGCGGGCGCGGTGTGCCTTCTGGATCAGGTCCTCGAAGCGCTCGGCGATGGTGGCGTAGAGCGATTCGGACGGGATGAAGAGCAGCGCGATATCCTGCGTCTCGCCCGGCACGAGATAGCGCTGGGCGATGTCGTTGATATGCTTGCTGAGATCGGTGCGCACCTGGCGCTCGGCCTGGGCGCGGGCCTCGTCGCTCTGGGCGACCTCGATCGCCTGGAAACCCTCGAGCGGGAACTTGGCGTCGATGGCGAGCGGCAGGTTGTCGCCGGGCAGGTGGATCAGGCAGTCCGGCCGCCTGTTGCCGCTCAGCACCGCCTGGAACGTATAGGCCGAGGCCGGCAGCGCATCGCGGATGATCGCTTCCATGCGCCCCTGGCCGAAGGCGCCGCGCGTCTGCTTGTTGGCGAGGATATCCTTGAGGATCAGCACCTCGTTGGTCAGGTCGGACAGGTTGGCCTGCGCCCGGTCGATCACCGCCAGCCGTTCGCCGAGCCTGGCCAGGCTCTCATGCGTCTTCAGCGTCTGCTGCTCCAGCCCCTGCCCGACGCGATGGCCGACCTGATCGAGCCGCTCCGACACGGCGCGGGCAAGCTCGGCCTGCCGGCTGCCGAGCACATCGGCCATGGTGGCGAGCCGTCCCGTCACCTCGGCCTGCAACTGGTTGAGCTGCGCCATCTTGTCGTCGAGTTCGCGCGCCCGCTCCGCCGCCATCGCCGCCTCGAGCGCGCGGGCCTGCCCGGCCCTGCGCAGGCTCAGCATGATCGCGACGCCGATCAGCATCATCACGGCCGCGAAGCCGATGGCCGCCTGCGCCAGCGTGACCGGCACGCCGCCGAGCGTGATCAGATGCGCGTTCATGGTCCTTGCCCTGGCATGGTGGCCCCGTATCTGGAACGAATAGTGAACATGTTGACCGCGTTGTCAACTCCTCGTATGAGAAATCGCCATGACCATCCGCCCTCTCGTCATCCTGCCCGACAACCAGCTTCGGCTTCGCTCGAAGCCCGTGGAAACCTTCGATCGCGCGCTCGAAAAACTCGTCGAGGACATGTTCGAGACGATGTATGACGCGCCGGGCATCGGGCTTGCCGCGATCCAGATCGGCGTGCCGCTGCGCGTCGTCACCATGGATCTCGCGCCCAAGGACGAGCCGCGCGAGCCGCGCATCTTCGTCAATCCCGAGATCGTGTCGCGCTCGGAAGCCTTCGCGTGCTACGAGGAGGGCTGCCTGTCGATCCCGGATTATTATGAGGATGTCGAGCGGCCGGACCGCGTGCGCGTCGCCTATCAGGATATGAAGGGCGCGCGCCACGAACTCGATGCCGACGGGTTGATGGCGACCTGCATCCAGCACGAGATCGACCATCTGAACGGCGTGCTGTTCATCGATCATATCTCCAAGCTGAAGCGTGACCGCGTGGTGAAGAAATTCGTCAAGCAGGCCAGGCGCGACGGGCCGGCGGGCGCCAAGCCGCAGCACGAGGCGTTGTAAACCGTGACGCTGCGCGTCGTTTTCATGGGCACGCCGGATTTCGCCGTGCCGACCCTGTCGGAGATCATCGGCCACGGCCACGAGGTGCTGGCCTGTTACACGCGCGCGCCGAAACCGGCCGGGCGCGGCCTCGAGCCGCGCCCGAGCCCGGTGCATGGCCTCGCCGAGCGCTTCGGCATCCCGGTGTTCACGCCGGCGACGCTGCGCGACGCGGCCGTGCAGGATATCCTCGCCGGACATGAGGCCGATGTCGCGGTCGTCGTCGCCTATGGCCTGATCCTGCCGAAGCCGGTGCTGGACGCGCCGCGTCTCGGCTGCCTCAACCTGCACGCCTCGCTCCTGCCGCGCTGGCGCGGCGCCGCGCCGATCCAGCGCGCCGTGATGGCCGGCGATACCGAGAGCGGCGTCATGGTGATGCGCATGGACGAGGGGCTCGATACCGGCCCCGTCGCCATGGTCGAGAAACTCGCCATCGGCCCCGGCATGACGGCCGGCGAGTTGCACGACCGGCTGATGCCGCTTGGCGCCGACCTGATGGTGCGGGCGCTCGCCGGCCTCGAGCGCGGCGCGCTCGGCTTCCAGCCGCAGGCGGAAGCCGGCATCAGCTATGCCGCCAAGATCGGCAAGGCGGAAGCGCGGCTCGACTGGACGCGGCCGGCTGCCGAGTTGCACAATCAGATTCGCGGGCTGTCGCCGTTTCCGGGCGCCTTCTTCGAGGCGGATTGGGGCCAGGGGCCGACGCGCGTCAAGGTGTTGCGCGCCGAGATCGCCGAGGGGGATGGCGCGCCCGGCACCGTGCTCGACGACCGGCTGGCGGTTGCCTGCGGCACAGGCGCGATCCGGCTTCTGGAGTTGCAGCGCGCCGGCAAGGCGCCGGCCAAGGCGGCCGAATTCCTGAACGGTGCCCGCCTCGCGCCGGGCGTGCGGCTGTGAGCGGCCCGCTTCGGCCGGCGGCCTGAATGCCGCGCTACAAGCTGACCATCGAATATGACGGCACGCCCTATTGCGGCTGGCAGCAGCAGGCGGAGCTGCGCTCCGTGCAGCAGGCGATCGAGGAGGCGGTCGAGAAATTCTCCGGCGAGCGCCGCCGTCTGGCGACCGCCGGGCGCACCGATGCCGGCGTGCATGCGCTGGGCCAGGTCGCCCATGTCGATCTCGTGCGCGACTGGCCGACCGATAAGGTGCGCGATGCGCTCAATGCCCACCTGACGGCGGCGGGCGATCTGGTGTTCATCCTCGCGGCAGAGAAGGTCGCGGATACGTTCAGCGCCCGGCTTTCGGCGCAGCGCCGGCGCTATCTGTACCGTATCGTCAACCGCCGCCCGCCGCCGGCGCTCGACAGGCTACGCGCCTGGCACGTGATACGCCCGCTCGATATCGCGGCGATGCGCGAAGGCGCGCGCCATCTCGTCGGCCACCATGATTTCTCGACCTTCCGTGCCACCGATTGCCAGGCGAAAAGCCCGATGAAGACGCTGGAGCGCATCGATGTGGCGCGCGATGGCGAATTCGTGCTCGTCGAGACGGCGGCACGCTCCTTCCTGCATCATCAGGTGCGCTTCATGGTCGGCTCGCTGGCCCAGGTCGGCCTCGGGCGCTGGCAGCCCGATGACATGCTGCGCGCGCTCGAGGCCCGGAATCTCGCGCGCTCCGGGCCGATGGCGCCGGCGCATGGGCTGTATTTCGTCGGGGTGGATTATTGAACGGGGCCTCTTGCCCCGGCCTTGAGCCGGGGTCCAGGGAAACGCAGCATCTGAAGGAATGGCCTGGTCCCGGGGCAAGCCCGGGACGAGACGCATGCGCCTTCGCATCCTCATCCCTAGCCTTGAGGCGAGGCCGGCTCACACCGCGAAATACCGTTCCAGCACGCGCTCGTAGATCGCGGTCAGGCCGGTGATGTCGTCGAGCGCGGCATGCTCGTCGACCATGTGCATGGTCTGGCCGACAAGGCCGAATTCCAGCACCGGGCAATGGTTCTTGATGAAGCGGGCGTCGGATGTGCCGCCGGTCGTCGACAGTTCCGGTTGCCGCCCCGTCACCTCGGCCACCGCGCCGGCGACGAGATCGGTGAATTCGCCCGGCTCGGTCAGGAAGGCGAGCGAGTTGCTCGGGTTGAAGCGGGCGCTGTAGCGCACCTTGTTGCCGGCCGCCGCATCGAGCCGGCCCCTGATCTCGGCCTCGAGCGTCTCGGGCGTCCACAGGTCGTTGAAGCGGATGTTGAAGCTGGCGCTCGCCTCGGCGGCAATGACGTTGCTCGCCGGGTTGGCGATGTCGATCGTGGTGATCTCGAGGTTCGAGGCGTCGAAATGCGGCGTGCCCATATCGAGCGGCGCCGCCTTCAGGCTCGCCAGCAGCCGCACGATGCCGTCGGCCGGGTTGTCGGCGAGATGCGGGTAGGCGACATGGCCTTGCGTGCCATGCACGCGGATATGGCCGGTCAGCGAGCCGCGCCTGCCGTATTTGATCGTCGTGCCGAGCTGGTCGGGATTGGTCGGTTCGCCGAGCAGGCAATGGTCGAAACCGTAGCCATGCTCGGCCGCCCAGGCGAGCAGCTTCACGGTGCCGTTGACGGCCGGGCCTTCCTCGTCGCCGGTGAGCAGGAAGGCGATCGATCCGGCGAAATCCGGGTTGTGCGCCACGAAGCGCAATGCCGCCGCGACGCTTGCCGCCACGCCGCCCTTCATGTCGACCGCGCCGCGCCCATAGAGCTTGCCGTCGCTGATCGTGCCGGAAAACGGCGGCTCGCGCCACAGTCCGGCATCGCCCGGCGGCACCACGTCGGTATGGCCGGCGAACACGAAGCGCGGCCGCGCCGCGCCACGCGCCGCATAGAGATTCTCGACGCTGGCCGTGCCCTCGGCGCTGAACACCGGCCGGTGCACCTCGAAACCGTGCATGGCGAAGATGCCGGCGAGCAGCGCCAGCGCGCCGCCTTCCTCGGGCGTGACGGAGGGGCAGCGGATCAGCGCCTGCGCCAGCAGCACTGGATCGGTCGGGTCGAAAGTCGCGAGATTGTGCATCGCGAAAGCTATCGGCGTCTTGGAGGGTGCCGTCAACTGCCGTGCGCCATCACGCGGCTTCGGGCGGCTCGGGGCGGCTGGCGCCGAAGCCGAGTTCCAGCACGAACCACAAGGCGCAGGCGAGGATCGCGATGCCGAACAGGTTTTCGAGCCAGATCACGCGGGCGAACAGGCCGTTGGCGGCGAGCGCCGCGTGGATGGCGCTCGGGCCGGCCAGCAGCAGCGCATATTCGCCGGGCTTGCCGCGATCCTGGAAGCGCTTCGCCGACAGCGCCACGAACGGATAGAGCAGCCCGACGAACAATGCCAGGCCGAGCAGGCGGCCGGCCGTGCCATCCGAGCCGACGAGCGCGGCGAGGCAGCGATGCAGCCCGAGCGACACGACGACCAGCGCGATGGCGCCGCAACGCCAGGCGGGCGGGCCGATGCGCCCGTCAAGCGCGCAGAACAGGAAGCGCCAGTCGAAGGAGAGGTCGCGCAGCATGCCGGCACATGTAGCGCGCCCCGGGCGGCGCGCACGATGATCGTGACGTCTTCGTTAACGGGTGGCGGCTCAGTCGCGCAGCAATTCGTTGATGCCGGTCTTGGCGCGGGTCTGCGCATCGACCGTCTTGACGATCACCGCGCAATAGAGCGAGGGGCCGGGCGTGCCATCCGGTAGCGGCCGGCCTGGCAGGTTGCCCGGCACCACCACCGAATAAGGCGGCACGCGGCCGATATGCACCTCGCCGGTGTCGCGATTGATGATCTTGGTCGAGGCGCTGATGAACACGCCCATCGACAGCACGGCGCCCTCGCCGACGATCACGCCCTCGACCACCTCCGAACGCGCGCCGATGAAGCAGTTATCCTCGATGATGGTCGGGTTGGCCTGCAACGGCTCGAGCACGCCGCCAATGCCGACGCCGCCCGACAGATGCACGTTCTTGCCGATCTGCGCGCAGGAGCCAACGGTCGCCCAGGTATCGACCATGGTGTTCTCGTCGACATAGGCGCCGACATTGACGAAGCACGGCATCAGCACCGCGCCCTTGCCGATGAAGGCGGAGCGGCGCACCACCGAGCCCGGCACGGCGCGGAAGCCGGCGGCGGCAAAGGCGTTCTGGCCCATGTCGAGAAACTTCGAATCGACCTTGTCCCACCATGCGGCGCCGCCGGGGCCACCGGAGATTTCCGCCATGTCGTTGAGGCGGAACGACAGCAGCACGGCCTTCTTGAGCCACTGATGCACGCGCCAGTCGCCGCCCTGTTTCTCGGCGACGCGCAGGCTGCCATTGTCGAGCCCGGCCAGCGCCGTTTCGACCGCCTCGCGCCGTTCGCCCGTGGTCGCGGGCGTGATCTCGGCGCGCGCCTCCCAGGCGGCATCGATGGTGGCGGCGAGCGGATTGGTCGTCATGAAGGCAAATCCCGGATGGCGGCTTGAGGTGTTGCTGCCTTCTCCGATCCTGGCGGCGGCAAGTCAAGCCAGCAAGTCAAGCCGGCAAGTCAAGCCAACAAGTCAAGCCGCCGGCTGCCGGCCCTCGCTCAGGAGGTCACGTTGGTGATGGAGGCGCAGCCGTCGGGCTCGCCGTCGATGGTGACGCGCGGGCTGGCGCGCGGCCGCATATAGGCCGGGCTGTCGCTGATGTTGATGGTGCCCGTGATCACATAGGCGGTGACCGGCGTGTAATCATACTGCACTTCCGCCATGATGATCGATTGCCAGGTCTTGGCGTCGGGATCGACCAGGCCCGTCGGCATGTCGACCGGCTGGCCGACCGGATGGATGTCGCCGCTGGGGTTGGAGAAGCTCCAGTCGACGCAGGTCTTGCCGTCCGGCGCGATGATCACGCTGGTGATGCGCATCTTGAGCGGCGTAGTGCTGAGCGGCGTCATCACCACCTTGGCGGCGTCGAAGATCGCGCTGAGGCCGGTGGTGCTCAGGTTGGCGGATTGCGATGTCAGGTCCGACAGGGTGCGCGCCAGCATGTTGACGCGCCGCTTGGCCTGGATGCCCTGCGTCACCTCGACGGTGCCGAGATACATCAGCACCATCACCGGCAGGATGAGCGCGAATTCCGTCGCAGCGATGCCTTGCCGCGCCGCGCGAAAATTGGCCGCGGCGGTGCGCAGGCGATCCAGCGGTTCGAGCCATCGGGTGCGGTTCAGCATCGCCTGCGCCCTCAATTATAAGGTTCGTTGCGGAAGGCGGCCGACGCGCTCAGCAGGAACTTGCCGTTGGAGAGGTTCTTGTAGACGTTGGCGATCATCGGCACGAACATCGTGTGCTGCACATAAGCCGAGACGATCACGATCGAGCCGCGCGTGCCGGGATCGTATTTCAATCCCGTCTGGTTGAACGCGCCGGCCTGGATCGGCGAGAACTGGCCGGTGCCGGCATCCTTGAAATTGGCGGCCGTGCGCACGTCGACCGAGACATCGGCGCATGGGATCATGATCTTGACGCCGTCGCAGACCGCGTTCTTGAACTGCGCCTGCGTGTAGCCTTCGGTCTGCGCCTGGCCGGTGAAGATCAGCCGGCCGGCATCGGAGACGGCGGTCTGGAGATATTCGTTCTTGAAGAAGATCATCGCGGTGTCGAAGGTCGCAAACAGCAGCGCGAAGAACGGCACCGCCACCAGCGCCATCTCGACGGCATAGCTGCCTCTCTCATCGCGCCGGAATCGCCGCAGCAGGCGGATGGCGGGTGCCATCGGCCGTGCGAGCACGCTGAAACCTGAACTGGCGGACATGGGCGGTCCCTGCTGATGTCTGGAGGTCGCACCCGAGGGGGCTCTCCTTACGTCAGTCACGCTAGACCGAAAAAGATTGCGAGCCGGTTATCGGCGGCGCCGAAAAGCCGTGCTGTTCCAGCCTTGTTGCGGGAAGGTAAAGAAACACCTGTGCCGATCGCGGAGTCGCGCCGCGCCGGCGGGAGCGCTATTTGGCGTTCGGATTGGCGAGTTCGTTGCGCTGCTTGGTCTGTGCGCCGACGCTGGTGAAGAACGCGCTCGCATCGCCCGGCACCATGGTCGGCGCGCAGCGCGGCGTGCAGGAATAGGATTCGCGTTCCAGCCCGCGCTGCACCGTGACGAGCCCGTCGCTCGGCGCTTCGACGAACAGCGCCGATTCCGCCATGATCTTGCCGCTGGTGTCGAGCGCGATCAGGTTCGTCGTGCCGTAGGTCTTGCCGGTGATGACGATGATGCCGTTCTTCTGCACCGTGACATCGGCAATGGCCGGGTTGCCGACCACCACCGTCCTGGTGCCTTGCGGCAGGCTCATCACCTTGGCCTGGTCGAGCACCACGGAGATGCGCTCGGCCCGCGCGGCGCCCGGCAGCATGCATGCGGCAAGCCCGGCCGCCACCAGGCCACGCCGGATCGCAGGGCGCGCGGACAGAGGAAGGCGGGTCAGCATGGGCGGCCTCGGATGCTAGTGACGTTGCCCGTGAGTGGCGCAATATCGTTGCCAGCATCATGGCGCCGAATGGTGAACGCATCGCTAATGCGCAAGGCAGCGCCCGGCACCCCGTGCCGGCCCGGCGCGCAACAACCGGCCGCCGCCCTTTATATATGGACTCAACGGTGCAGGCAGGCCGCGCGATGTGCCCGATGGCCGGAAGAAGCCTGGGGCGCCCGCATAAGGTAAACAGAATCTATTCTTAAAGTTTTAGATAGTAACCATATTATCGAAGTGTTAACGATGGGCCAATTCAGAAGCAAATACTGTACTTTACGCATGGGCGTTAACTGTGCCGCAAGGGGATGCCGGTAGTGTCGTCATCGGTTCCGGGCAATACACCAGACCCGGAGGGACCGAAGCAAACAGACGTCAAGGAGTACACCCACATGAGCCTCTTCAATCGCTTCATCAAGGACGAATCCGGCGCCACCGCCATCGAGTACGGCCTGATCGCCGCTCTGGTTTCCGTCGCCATCATCATCGTGCTCGGTACGGTCGGCACGAACCTGACCGCCGTCTTCCAGAAGGTCGCTGACAACCTCGTGGTTAGCTAAGCGCGCCTCCGGCGACATGACGGCCCCGCCTCGGCGGGGCCGTTTTGTTTGAGGCCCCTGGTCTTCCGTTAAGGGCCGCGTTACGCGCTGCGGCTATGCTGCCTGCAGCCTGATCGTTTTGGAGAGCTCGCATGTCTCTGATGGAAATCGCCCTGCTCGGATTTTTTCCCGCCGTGATGGCGGCCGCCGCGGTCAGCGACCTGATCTCCATGACGATCTCGAACCGCATCTCGCTGCTGTTGCTCGCCGGCTTCCCGCTGATGGCTTATGCCGCCGGCCTGCCGCTCGAGACGATCGGCTGGCACCTCCTTGCCGGCCTCGCCATGCTGGCGATCGGCTTCTTCTTCTTCGCGATGGGCTGGATCGGCGGCGGCGACGCCAAGCTGATGGCCGCGACCGCGGTGTGGCTCGGCTGGTCGCATTTGTTGGACTATGCGCTGCTCGCCTCGTTCCTCGGCGGCGGCCTGACGCTCGCCATCGTGTTTGCCCGCCGCTATGCGCTGCCGCTGCGCCTGAACCAGATCGACTGGATCGCCCGCCTGCACGACAAGAACAACGGCGTGCCCTACGGCATCGCGCTCGCGGCGGCGGCGCTGATCCTCTATCCGAACATCCAGCTCTGGCAGGCGGCGCTCGCCGGCTGAACTGCCTCGGTTCCACGGGTGCCATTGACTGGAAGCCGGCAATCCGATGGGACGGCGCGTGAACGGCTCCTGGATTCCCGACCGCACTGGCGTGCATCGGGAATGACACCGATAACGCAATGCCTTCCCGAAGCGGGATCGGCCGGTCAAGCCGGCCGATGACGGCTTTGAAAGGGTTGCGCCTCTTTCTCCACCCGTCATGGGACGGCTTGACCGGCCCATCCCGATCCGAACAGTGCTGCGCTTCCGTGGGTCTGCCGGAAAGTCGATCGCGGTCAGTTCCAGTGGAAAATCTGGATCAGCGCCGGAGTGAGGATGACCGCGAACAGCACCGGCAGGAAGAACAGGATCATCGGCACGGTGAGTTGCGGCGGCAGGGCGGCGGCTTTCTTTTCCGCTGCCTGCATGCGCTCGTCGCGGTTCTCCTGTGACAGCGTGCGCAGGGCGGTGGCGACCGGCGTGCCGTAGCGCTCGGCCTGGATCAGCGCCGTGCAGATCGATTTGACGCCGTCCAGCCCGGTTCGGCTGCCGAGATTCTCGAAAGCCTGCCGACGATCCTGCAGGAAGGACAGTTCGGCCGTGGTCAGCGCGAGTTCCTCCGCGAGCGGGATCGACTGGCCGCCGATTTCCTGCGACACCTTGCGGAAGGATTGCTCGACCGACATGCCGGATTCGACGCAGATCAGCATCAGGTCGAGCGCATCGGGAAAGGCGCGCCTGATCGAGAACTGGCGCTTCGAAATGCTGTTGCTGAGATAAATTTCCGGCGCCTTGATGCCGATATAGGCAGCGAGGATGGCGATGCCGATGCGCACGGCTGCCGATTGCTCGAGCTTGAGCATCACGAAGACGTAGAACAGCGTCACCAGGAACAGCACGATCGGCGTGACGAGGCGAAAGAACAGGAAGGCGACCTCGGCCGATTTGCCGCGATAGCCCGCCATGGCGAGCTTTTCCTTGGCGGTATCGGTGCCGAGCCAGTCGCCGAGCTTGAAGCGCTCGACGATGCGTTTCATGTAGACTTTCGGCTCGGCGCGCAACGTTGCCCGCTGCCCGTCGCGGGCCATGCGCTCGCGTTCGCGATTCCTGATCTTCTCGCGCTCGATCGAGACCGCGTTCATGCGCTGTTTCAGTTCGTTGCGTTCGAGCAGCGGCATGGCGAGCGTCAGCACGGCGGCGCCGGCGGCAAGCGCCGCCAGCGTCATCGCGACGAACATCGGGTCGAGCAGCCGGTCCAGGATCAGGTTGAGCATGAGCGCGGCCCGTCACATATCGAAATTGATCATCTTGCGCATGACCAGCACGCCAAGCAGCATCCACAGGCCGGATGCCAACATCACGACGATGCCGATCTGCTTGAGCCACAGCAACTCGATGTAATGCGGGCTCGACAGGTAGACGAGAATGCCGACGACGAACGGCAGCGAGGCGATGATGCCCGCCGAGGCCTTGGCCTCCATGCTCATCGCATCGACCTTGCCCTTCATTTTCTTGCGCTCGCGCAGCACGCGCGACAGGTTGCCGACCGCTTCCGACAGGTTGCCGCCGGCCTTTTGCTGGATGAGGATGACGATGCCGAAGAAATTGGCCTCGGGCACCGGGATGCGCTCGTAAAGCCGGCCGCAGGCTTCGCCGATCGGCATGCCGAGCGTCTGCGTCTCGCAGATCAGGCGGAACTCGCTCTTCACCGGTTCGCGGCCTTCGGCGGCGATGATGCGCAGGCAGTCGCCGAGCGGCAGGCCGGACTTGATGCCGCGCACGATGACGTCCATCGCATCGGGGAATGCCTCGAGGAAACGCTTGATGCGGCGCTTGCGCAGGAAGCCGAGCAGCCATTTCGGCAGGCCGGCCGCGCCGATGATCAGCCCGAACAGCGCCATGTACTTGTTGCCGGATGCGGCCAGGAAGGTGAGCGCCAGCACCACGGCCGCGACCGCGCTGATCACGTAGAAGCGCCGCGGCGACCAGTCGAGCCCGGCCTGTGCGATGCGGGTTTCGAGCGTGAGCTTGGCGCGTTCCTTCTGGCGCGACTCGAGTTCCTTCAGGCTGTCGCCGACCTGCTTGCGCCGCGCCAGCGCATCGACGCCGCGGTCGCCGGCCACGACACGCCGCGCCGTCGGCTTTGCCGCCGCCTTGCGCCGCTTCTCGCCGCGGATATCGCCCGAAAGATAAGGATAGATCAGCGCATAGGCGACGCAGCCGGCCGAGACGGCCGTGAGCGCCACGACGGCGATCTGACCGGTGTCCAACCCCATCATCGCCAGCTACCCATCAATTCAGGACCTCGTCCTTGAGATCGATCTCGTCGAGCGCCGCCGCGAGCCGGTTTTCCTCGTTGTAGTAGCGCGCCCGTTCCCAGAAGCGCGGCCGGCCGATGCCGGTGCCGCGATGCACGCCGAGGATCCTGCCATTGGCGTCCTCTCCGCGCATCTCGTAGACGAGCAGGTCCTGGGTGATGATGACGTCGCCTTCCATGCCCATCACCTCGGTGATGTGCGTGATGCGGCGCGAACCGTCGCGCAGGCGGCTCGCCTGGATGATGACGTCGATCGAGGACACGATCATCTCGCGGATGGTGCGCGAGGGCAGCGCGAAACCGCCCATGGTGATCATCGATTCGATGCGGCTCAGGCACTCGCGCGGGCTGTTGGCGTGCAGCGTGCCCATCGAGCCGTCATGGCCGGTGTTCATCGCCTGCAGCAGGTCGAAGGCCTCGGGGCCGCGCACCTCGCCGACGATGATGCGTTCGGGCCGCATGCGCAGGCAGTTCTTGACTAGGTCGCGCATCGTCACCGCGCCCTGGCCCTCGAGATTCGGCGGCCGGGTTTCGAGGCGCACGACATGGGCCTGTTGCAGTTGCAGCTCGGCCGCGTCCTCGCAGGTGATGATGCGCTCATCGTCGTCGATATAGCGCGTCAGGCAGTTGAGCAGCGTGGTCTTGCCCGAGCCGGTGCCGCCGGAAATCACCGCGTTGCAGCGCACCCGGCCGATCACCTTGAGGATTTCGGCGCCGGCGGGCGAGATCGTATTGTAGCGCACGAGCTGGTCGAGGGTCAGCTTGTCCTTCCGGAACTTGCGGATGGTCAGGGCTGCGCCGTCGATCGCCAGCGGCGGCGCGATGACGTTGACGCGCGAGCCGTCGAGCAGGCGCGCATCGCAGATCGGCGAGCTTTCATCGACCCGGCGCCCGACCTGGCTGACGATGCGCTGGCAGATGTTCATCAGCTGCTGGTTGTCCTTGAAGCGGATATTGGTCAGCTGGATCTTGCCGCCGACCTCGATGAAGGTGCGCGCCGGGCCGTTGACCATGATGTCGGCAATGTCGTCGCGCGACAGCAGCGGCTCGAGCGGGCCGTAGCCGAGCACGTCGTTGCAGATATCGTCGAGCAGTTCCTCCTGCTCGGCGATCGACATCACCACGTTCTTGATGGCGATGATCTCGTTGACGATATCGCGGATTTCCTCGCGCGCGCTCTCGGAATCCATCTTCGAGAGCTGCGACAGGTCGATCGCCTCGATCAGGGCGCCGAAGATCGTGGCCTTGGTCTGGTAGTATTCTTCCGTGCGCGGCCGTATCTCGGCCGCAACCGCCGCTGGCGGCGCCACCTGCGGCGCGGGCGCGCGCTCGTTGGCGGGTGCGGCGGAGGGTTGCGCCGTGGCGGCGGTCGGGCGCGGCTCGGCCGGCGGCGAAACCCGCTGCGCCGGTGCGCTCTGCCCGAAATTCGTCCTCTTTCCGAACATCCCGGCCTCTCGAAGCGGTTCCATGCGGCGGCTCCGGTTTTGGCCGGAAGCGCCTTTCAACCTGGTTAATCAGACCTGCTCACTGCTCAGGCCTTCTTGCGGTGCAGCCGCGACAGCAGCGGCTCGAGCATCGAGCGCCGCACCGGCTTTTCCTTGAGCCGGCCCGTCACCCGGCGCGCCAGTTCCGCGAAGGCCTCGGTCGCCTTGCCCTTGGCCTGCACTTCCGCGATCATCTGGCCGTTATTGGCGGCCGTGCCGAACAGATGCGCATCGAACGGCACCACGGCGGCGGCCTCGAGGTCGAGCGCCTTGCAGAAATCGGCGACGGTGATCTCGGGCCGCTTCGGCAGGCTGACCTGATTGAGCACCAGGTGCGGCTTGCGGTCGTTCGGCCGGGATTTCTGCGTTTCGTCGCTGAGGTTCTTGGCGTTGCGCAGATTGGCGAGGTCGGGGCTGGCCACCAGGACGATCTCGTCGGCGGCGAACAGCAGCCGCCGCGACCACGCCGTCCATTGATGCGGCATGTCGAGAACGATGCAGGGCGATGCGGTGCGCAGCACGTCGATGGTGCCGTCGAAACTCGTTTCGCTCATGTCGTAGCTGCGGTCGAGCGTCGAGGGCGCGGCGAGAATGTTCAGCTGGTCGGTGCATTTCGTCAGCAGCCGGTCGACGAGATTGGTGTCGAGCCGGTCCTGCGCGAAGATCGCGTCGGCGATGCCCTGGGCCGGGTCCTGGTTGAAATCGAGCCCGACCGTGCCGAAGGCGAGGTCGAGATCGACGATGGTGGTCTGGACGCCGAAATCCTCCGCGATCGTCCAGGCGAGATTATGCGCGATCGAGGACGCGCCGATGCCGCCCTTGGCGCCGATCACCGCGATCGTGCGCCCGATCGGCTCGGCGCTCGGCGCATGGAACATCTCCGACAGCGCGCGCACGCATTCGACGAGATCGACCGGGGCGATCAGATAGTCGCTGACGCCGCGCCGCATTAGCTCGCGATAGAGCTGTACGTCGTTGGTATGGCCGATGACCAGCACCTTGGTGCCGGGGTCGCAGGATTCGGCCAGGCGGTCGAGACAGGCGAGGAAGCCGGCCGCGCCATCCATCTCGATGACGAGGACGTTTGGCGAGGAGGCGTTGCGGTAGGCCTCCGCCGCGGCCTCGCCGCCGCCCATCTGGACCTTGATCTGGGCGTGGCCGGCGCGCCGGTCCTCGGCGACGGCATGCATCACCGCCATCACCTCGGCCGTTTCGCAAAACGCCTGAATGGAAACACGCGGCAGGGGGGCGATGATCTGTTCCATGACCTCTGTCTCGATCCTCGATTGCGGACCCCGCATTACGGGTTCGGAATGCCTTGGTTGATGGTCGGGCCACCCGAATTGTAGATGGTCGAGGGATCGGCCCCGGAGCGCAGACGCTGCACGCCGCGCAGGCGCTTCTCGCCGTCGATCTCGCTCTGCTGGCGCGGCCGCACCAGATCGACCGGATCGGCGACCTGGGCCGCGAGGTTCTTCTGGTAGCTGCAACCGAAATTCGGCAGACTGCGATTCTGCCACGACGCCATGCGGTCGCTCTGGGCCGCGTCCTCGCTCCAGTCGTCGCAGCGGCTGTCGACCTGGGCCTGCAGGCGCGAGAAGCTCAGCCGCACCGGCGAGGCAAGCGTCGGATCGTCCGGAGCGTAGGATACGATGGTGATATGGCTGCCCGACAGCCCGCCTTGCGCAAGCGCCGAGCGGATGCCGGCCAGTTGCTGCCGGCCGGCCGGAACCTGCGGCACATAGGCGGTGATGCCGCCGCGGCCGTTATTGCGGTAGTCGTGGGCGAAGGCGATCACGTCGGCCTGCTGGCGCCGGTCGAGCGTCGCGCCGTGGCCGGCGAACACGTCGAGCGTGCGCGGCGCCTCGCGCAGCACGATCGGGTGGCGCTGCCGGTAATCGCTCGGCAGGCTGCCGGTGAGATCGCCATCGTGCTGGCCGGCGCTGCACGCGCCGAGCGTGCCGGCGGCGAGCACCGCGAGGATCAGCCGTGCTCCGCATGAACGAAGAACCCGCGATCGACGAACCATTATCCTGCCCTCGATTGGCTCTGCGAAACGATCAGTCATGGATGAACCCGTAGCTGCCGCGATAGCTGGACGCAGTCGCCGGCGCGCCGGCGACGCCGTAGATGCGGGTCAGGCGGCCCATCAGGATCGTCTGCGCGTCGTTGGCGTCGGCATAGCCCTCGTCGGGCCGCGCGAGCGCCGAGGCGGCGTTGGGCTTGGCGATATAGGGCGTGACGATCATCATCAGCTCGGTATCCTCGCGCTGGTAGTCGCGCGAACGGAACAGCGCGCCGAGTATCGGCAGGTTCATCAGGCCGGGGAGGCCGGTGATCGTCTGTTTGGAGACCTGCTGGATCAGCCCGGCCGTGACCAGCGAGCCGCCGGAGGGCAGTTCCACCGTGGTGTCCTGCTTGCGCACCGTGAAGGAGGGCAGCAGCGCGCCGTTATAGACGATCGGCCGGCTGACATCGATATCGGTGACTTCGGTGGCGACGCGCAGGCTGATGCGCCCTTCCGAGAGCACCATCGGCGTGAAGATCAGTTGCACGCCATAGGGCTTGTAGCTCGTCTGCATCTGCGAGCATTCGCTCGAGCCGCCGCGCGAGGTCTGGCAAGTGACGGTGGTAGGCACCGGGATCTCGCCGCCGGCGGTGAATTTCGCGGTTTCGCCGGAGATCGCCGTCAGGGTCGGCTCGGCCAGCGTGCGCATCACGCCCTGGCGCTCGGCGGCGCGCAGGTCGAACAGCTTGTTGTTGCCGAGGCCCATCGTGCTGCCGGGGCTGATCGCCTGCGTGTTGACGGCGGAAGACGGGTCGTTGTTGAAGCGGAAGGCGGTGCCGGCGATGTTCCAGGTGCCGTTGATGCTGACGCCGAGCTGCTTGAGCACGTTGCGCTTCACCTCGGCGACCGTGACCTTGAGCATGACCTGGTCGCGGGCGCGGATGCTGAGCGCGTTGATGACCTTGCCACTGATCACCGCGCCGGCATTGCCGCCGATCGCCACGCCGCCGCCGCCGCCGACCGTGGCGGCCGGGCCGACGAAGCTGTTGCCGATGAAGGCGGTGGCGATGTCGACGGCGCGCTGGGCGTCGAGCACGTTGTCGACCGTGCCGGTGAGCACGATCGAATCGCCGACCGGCGTGACGTTGATCGCCGATGACGGGATCGCCATGCGCAGCGAACGGTCGAGCACGCCCATCTCGCGGCCGACATCGACCTCGATATCGGCGATCTGCGCGCCGGTGCTGTCGGAAATGTAGATCGAGGTCGAGCCGATGGCGACGCCGATGACGAACAGCTTTCGCGTCGAGCGGATCACCGCGTTGGCGACGCCCGGATTGGCGACGAACACTTCCTTCGCATCCGCCGGCAGGTCGATGATCATCGACTTGCCGATGCCGATATCGACCTTGCGGGCGACGTGCCGGTCGGCGCTGCTCGCCTCGATGCGCGGCACGGGCACGGCCTCGGTGCGCAGCGGCCGCGCCTGGGCGGCGCCGGCGAGCGGCAGCATCAGGCCGGCGAAGGCCAGCGCCGCGAGGGTGCGGATGACGGGTGTCGGCTGCATGGCGAGCCGCGCGGGGGAACGAATGGAAGCCGATTTCATTTGCGGATCGCCTGCGTTGCCACGCCGTAGCGGATGACGGTGGTGCCGGTATTGCTGTCGACCGGCGCGGCGTCGGCGCTGCTGCCGGAATCGGAGAGCGAGCGCAGGGCGAGGGAGAGCTGGCCGACACGGCCGGCCAACACCACCGATTCGACCTGTTTCGGGTCGAGTTCGAGGGTCGCCGTCTCGCCGGTTACGACTTTCTCGCCGTTTTTCTCGCCGATCTGCTTGCCGATGGCGAGCACGCGGACATTGGTCAAGACGGTCTCGCTGACCTGGACCTCGGCCCCGGCGCTGCGGGACGCTTCCTCGTCGCGATAGGTCCGGATCACGTCGACATGATCGTTGGGCAGGATGAAGCCGCCGGCGCTGGCCGAGCCGTTGGTCGAGATCGAGATGGCGAGCGCCCGTTTGCCCGAGGGCAGGATGGCCGACATGAAGCCGGAGCCGGCACCCTTGATCAGCTTGTCCGAGCGGATCGGCTCGCCCTGGATGAAGGGGCTGCGCACGATGGCGCCGACGATCTCGGCCTTGGCCGCGCCGGAGCCGGTCTGCTGGATGAACTGGCCGCTGACGGCTTCCTTCGGCCAGTCCTGCCAGGAAAGATCGCTATCCTGGATGGTGCGGCCGACATCGAGCTCGGTGCTCGCCACCAGCACCTTGGCGAGCGACACCGCCTTGGCGGGCTGCTGCTGCACCACGGCGGGGGCCGGAGGGCGGGCGCGGCCGACGAGCATGACGGCGGCGCCGGCCGCCACGACGGCGATTCCCAGGACTGCAAGGCGGGCAGGCTTCATTGATGACCATCCATGACGGTCGCCATTTCACGGCAACTCTTGCGACGATATCAGCAGGTTATGGTTAACAATCCGTGTAGTGCGGGTGAGATTGGTTAAGAGGAATCGCTGCGTCAGCCGCGCCGTTTCGCGGCCGTCTTGTCGAGCGCCTGGATCTGTTTCCAGCTATTGGTCTGGCTCACCATGTTGCGGACATAGGCGACGTTGGCGGCGGCATCGGCCGGCGACAGGTCGCGCTGGGCGATCTGCTCCGATTCGGTGAACTTGCCCTGCAAGGCGAGCACGATGGCGAGGTTGGCGCGGATGCGGGCATCGGCGCGCGGATCGTTGGCGGCCTGGCGCAGCACCTTCTCGGCATCGCCGAGCCGGCGTTGCAGCGCATAGGCGAGCCCCATGTTGGAGAGCACCGTCGGTTCGCCGGGCACGATTTGCAGCGCCGAATCGAAGAAGCGCTGGGCGCCGGCGAAGTCGCCGCTCTGCGCCGCGACCGTGCCCTGCACGTTGAAGATGCGCCAGTCCGGCTGGTCCGGTGTATGCGCGTTGGCGAGAACCTTGGCCGCTTCGGGGAAGCGGCCGGCATCGGCGAGCGTGCGGCCGTACAGTGCCAGGACCGCACGGTCGTTGGGCGCCCGGATCGCGGCGTTCTGCATCACCGCCACCGCCTGCTGCTCCTGATGCAGCGCGCGCAGCGCCCGCGCGTAATTCATCGAGGCCTGCTTCTCGCCGGGGTCCTTGTCGTAGCGCGGCCCCCAACTCGCGGCGATCGCCTTCCAGTCGTCCTGTGAGCGGGTGAGCGTGCCGGACCGGTCGATCGAGCCGGTCACGTCCTTGGCGCCGCGCGAGGCGCAACCGCCGAGCCCGCCCAGAGCCGCCGCCAGCACGAGGATGGAGACGGCCCGGCCGGAAAGCGGCAGCAGCCCGATGCGGTTCGATTTCGGATGGCAGGCCGGCATGGGGGCTCCGGAGCAGGTGAGATTTGAAAAGCCCCCGAGCAATATTCCGTTAACCCTAAGGGAACGTTAATGTCGCATGCCCGCGACGACGCGGCGTCGCGCGCGCCGCTGCGGCCGCGACCGGATTTTGCCGCCGATCTCGTCCCGTTCCCGGCAACGGCGCTTGCTGTGCCGGCACGATCGGTGCGACGAGGGGGGCCAAGCTTGCGGTTGCGCAAGATATGACAGGATATCGCTGATGGAGGTTCTCTTGATCACTGGCCCCCTTTCCAAGGCAGCACGCGCGCTCGTCGAAGTGAGTCGCGCCAAGGTCGCGGCGAACGCCAATCTCGACGAGGCCGCCATCCGGGCCTTCGAACACGGCATGCACACGCCGCCGGACAGCGTCATCCAGGCCATTCAGGATGCGCTTGAGGAACTCGGTGCCGTGTTCATCCCCGAGCAGGGCGCGCTTGGCGCCGGGGTTCGGTTGAAGTTCAATCGCTCGCTGACAAAACGCATCGGCAATCTGGAGAACGAGGGTGGCCCGTCGGCAAAGGATGACGTTCCCTGACGCCCTGAGGCGCCGGCGACACGAAACTGGCAAGCCGCTGCGGGCAGTCTCGCTCGCCTGAAGCGGCATCCGGTTCGGGCGCGCGCCCTGGCATTGCCTTCCAGCGGCGCCCCCCGTAAACAATACGGCTCCGTAACGAGTTGGTGTTTCCCGAGTTGGCTTCCTGATGGCGACCGAGCTACGTCCCGCCCGCGCGCTGCAGCTATGGCATGCTGCCATGCTGGATCTGGTGCGCGACCGCGATCCGGACCTGTCGGTGCGCCAGATGGCGATCCTGCTGACGATCTATCTCGAGCCGCCGCCCCATACCGTGCGCGGGCTTGCCGCCAAGCTCGGCGTCACCAAGCCGGTCATCACCCGCGCGCTCGACAGCATGGGCCAGCTCGACCTGGTATCGCGCCGCCGCGACGATCTCGACCGCCGCAACGTCGTCATCCAGCGCACGGTGCGCGGCGCGCTGCATCTCGAGCGCCTCGCCGACCTGTTGTCCACCAAGGCGGCGGAGTTGCAGCCGTGAGCGCGCCCGACCCGCGCCTGACGCCGGCCCGGCCGGATCTCGCCGACATCCGCCTGCGCGGCCATGTCGAGGCGGCGCGTTTCGTCGCCGGCGAGCCGCGCGCCATTGTGACCGCTACCGCACCCATGCGTGGCCGCCCGGCCATCGCGGCCGGCCTGGTGACGGAAGCGCTGCTCGGCGAGCGCGTGCAAATCTTCGAGGAGGCGGATGGCTGGGCCTGGGGCCAGCTCGCCGATGACGGTTATGTCGGCTACCTTCCGGCGACGATGCTTGGTCCCCCCGGTCCGGCGCCGACCCATCGCGTCGCGGTGCTGCGCAGCTTCTTCTATCCCGGCCCCGACATGAAACTGCCCGCGCGCGGTTCTGCGCCGATGGGCGCGGCGGTCGCCGTCGCGGGGCTGTCGGGTGATTTCGCCGAGACGCCGCACGGCTTCTTGTGGGCGGCGCATCTGAGACCGCGCGACGAGGCGGCGCAGGATTTCGTCGCGGTCGCCGAGGCCTATCGCGGCGCGCCTTACCTGTGGGGCGGCAAGTCCAGCCTCGGCCTCGATTGTTCCGGGCTGGTGCAGATCTCGCTCGCCATGGCCGGCATCAGCGCGCCGCGCGACAGCGACATGCAGGCAGCGCTCGGTTCGCCCGTGCCGGTGACGCCGGACCTCGCCGGGCTGCAATGCGGCGACCTCGTCTGCTGGCACGGTCATATCGGCATCATGCGCGACGCCGACACGCTGCTGCATGCCAGCGGCCACGCCATGCTCGTCGTCGAGGAACCGCTGCGCCAGGTCGCGGACCGTATCCTGCGCGTCGTGCAGCGGCCGATCCTGACCATCCGGCGGCTTGGCTAGATCTCTGGAATCAACAGGAGGGAATCGAAGATGACGCAATCTCTTCAGGGCAAGACCGCCTGGATCACCGGCGCCGGCACCGGCATCGGCGAAGCTTCCGCCCTGGCGCTCGCCGCGGCCGGCGCCAGCGTCGTGCTCAGCGGCCGCCGCCGCGAGCCGCTCGACAGCGTCGCCGGGCGCGTCCAGGCCAATGGCGGCGAGGCGCTCGTCATGCCGGGCGACATGTCCGATGCCAGGGCGGTCGCGGAGATTGCCGGCGCCATCGGCCAGCGCGGCCGGCTCGATATCCTGTTCAGCAATGCCGGCACCAACATTCCGCGCCGGCGCTGGGACGAGTTGACGCCTGAGAGCATCGCCAGCCTCGTCAACGCCAATCTCAACGCGGCGCTCTATGTCGCCAGCGCCTGCCTGCCGTTGATGCGCAAGGATGGCGGCCTGATGATCCACACCGGCTCATGGGCGGCGCATTTCATCAGCGCCGGCCCCGGCGGCGTCTACACCGCCGCCAAGAGCGCGGTGGTGGCGATGAGCCACACCATCAATCTGGAGGAGAACGTCAACAACATCCGCTCCTGCGTGCTGTCGCCGGGCGACGTGCACACGCCGTTGATGAACCAGCGCCCGATGGCGATCAGCGCCGAGATGCGCGCCAAAATGCTGACCCCGGCCGATGTCGCCGACATCGTGCTGTATCTGGCCGGATTGCCGGACCGGGTCTGCATCAACGAGGTCATTGTCGGCCCGACGCGCGCCGGCGGGTGAGGGCATGCGGCACGAAACCCTCATCCGGCGCTTCGCGCCCCCTTCTCCCGTAAACGGGAGAAGGGGTTCGGTTGCCTGTTTCAGGCCGCCTTCTTGTACGGGTTGAAGCGGCCGTAGAAGGTCTCGCCCTTCTTCGCCATGTCGACGAGTAGCCGGTTCGGCTTGAAGCGGGGCCCATGCTTTGCGGCGAGCTTCTTGCACAACGCCACGAAAGCTTGCGCCCCCATGCCGTCAATATAGGACAGCGTGCCGCCCGACCACGGCGCGAAGCCGAAACCGAGGATCGAGCCGACATCGGCCTCGCGCACGTCGACGATGACCTTTTCCTCCACCGTCTTCGCCGCTTCGAGCGCCTGGCACACCAGCAGGCGCTGCTTCAGTTCCTCGACATCGATCGCATCTGGATCGAGATGCACCTTCTGCAGGTCCTTGAGCCCCGGCCACAGCCGCTTCGGCTGGCCCGGCTGATAGTCGTAGAAGCCCTTCTTGTTCTTGCGCCCGAAACGCTCGAGCTTGACGACCAGTTCGTCGAGCAGGTCGACCAGCGCCGGCTCGACCGCCTGCGGCCCGAGATCCTTCAGCGTCGCCTGCGTGATCTTCCAGGCGAGGTCGATCGCCACCTCGTCGGTCAGCGATAGCGGCCCGACCGGCATGCCGGCCATCTTGCCGGCATTCTCGATCATCGCCGCCGGCACGCCCTCGATCAGCATGCGATGGCCTTCGCTGAGATAGTTGAGCACGCAGCGGTTGGCGAAGAAGCCGCGCGTGTCGTTGACGACGATCGGCGTCTTGCGGATCGCGCGCACGTAGTCGAGCGCGGCGGCGAGCGCCTTGTCGCCGGTCTTCTTGCCGAGAATGACCTCGACCAGCAGCATCTTGTCGACCGGCGAGAAGAAGTGGATGCCGATGAACTGCTTCGGCCGCGCGAAATTCTCGGCGAGCGAGGTGATCGGCAGCGTCGAGGTGTTGGAGGCGAAGATCACGTCCTTGCCGATCACCGCCTGCACGTTCCTGATCACTTCGGCCTTGACGGCGCGATCCTCGAACACCGCCTCGACGATCAGGTCGCAACCTTTCAGGTCGTTATAGTCGGCGGTGGGCGTGATGCGCTCGAGCAGCACGTCACGGTCGGCCGATTTGGCGCGGCCCTTGGCGATCTGGTCGGAGACGATCTTGTGGCTATGCGCCTTGCCCTTTTCGGCCGCCGCCATGTCGCGGTCGAGCAGCACGACCTTCATGCCGGCGAGCGCCGTGACATAGGCGATGCCGGCGCCCATGAAGCCGGCACCGATCACGCCGACCGTCTTGAAACTGTTGGCCGGCGCGCCGGCCGGGCGCCGCGCGCCCTTCTCCAACTCGCCCTTCGACAGGAACAGCGAGCGGATCATATGGGCGGCCTGCGGCGAGCGCAGGATCTTCGCGAAATAGCGGCTCTCGACCCTCAGCCCCTGGTCGATCGGCAGTTGCAGCCCCTCGTAGACGGCGGCGAGCACCGCCTTGGCGGCCGGGTAATTATCCTGCGTCTCGCGGCGGTAGATGGCGTTGGCCGGCGGCCAGATCATCATGCCGGGCGCGGAATGCACCTTGTTCGAGGGCAGGCGGTAGCCTTCCGTGTCCCAGGGCTGTTTGGCGGCAGGATTTGCCTTGAGCCAGTCCTTCGCCGTCTGGATGAGCGCATCGCGCGCAACCACGGCATGCACCAGCCCCATTCCCTTGGCCTGCGCCGGCTTGATCTGGTCGCCGCGAAACAGCATCTGTAGCGCGTCGCCGGTCGGCATCATGCGGGCGACGCGCTGCGTGCCGCCGGCGCCGGGGAACAGGCCGACCTTGATCTCGGGCAGGCCGACGCGGGTCTTCTCGTCATCCGAGACGACGCGGAACTGGCAGGAAAGCGCCAGTTCGAAGGCGCCGCCGAGGCAGGTGCCGTGCACGGCGGCCGCGAACGGTTTGCCGCAGGTTTCGAGCTCGCGGTAGATTTGCGACAGCCGGCGCGAGGCGTCGAAGAAAAAGCTCATCGCCTGTTCGGGACCATCGGCCTTGGCGCGCTTCTGGTACTCGGCGCCGAGCCCTTGCAGCATGGCAAGGTCGGCCCCGCCCGAAAACGTCTCCTTGCCGGAGGTGATGACGCAGCCCTTGATGGCGTCGGTCGCAGCAACATGCGCCACGGCCTTTTCGAGTTCGTCCATCACCTGGACGGTGATGACGTTCATCGAGCGGTTCGGGCTGTCCCAGGTCAAGGTGGCGATGCCGTCAGCATCAGTCTCGAAGCGGAAATGCTCTAGTTTCATCGAAAAATCTCTCCCTGGCCGCCTGTCCCTTCTCCCGTTTACGGGAGAAGGTGGCACGAAGTGTCGGATGAGGGGAGGAAGCCCCGCCTTATGTCGCGCGAGCGGTTCCCCTCATCCGCCTGCCGGCACCTTCTCCCGCAAGCGAGAGAAGGCAATCCCTCTCAAACCCGTTCGACAATCATCGCGGTGCCCATACCGGCCGCGACGCAGAGCGTGACGAGGCCGGTATTCAGGTCGCGGCGCTCGAGTTCGTCGATCAAGGTGCCGAGCACCATGGCGCCGGTCGCTCCCAGCGGATGGCCCATGGCGATGGCGCCGCCATTGACGTTGACCTTGGCCGGATCGAGCTCGAATGCCTGCATGAAGCGCAGCACGACGGATGAGAACGCCTCGTTGATCTCGATCAGGTCGATATCGGCCAGTTCCATGCCGGTCTTCTTGAGCAGCAGCTTGGTCACGTCGACCGGGCCGGTCAGCAGCAGGCCGAGATCGGACCCGATCTGCGCGAAGCCTTTTATGCGCGCACGCGGCTTGAGACCGTTGACCCGGCCGGCCCTTTTCGAGCCGACCAGCACGGCTGCCGCCCCATCGACGATGCCGGAGGAGTTGCCGGCATGGTGGACGTGGTTGACGAACTCGACTTCCGGGTGCGACTGCACCGCGACCGCGTCGAAGCCGCCCTGCTCGCCCATCATGGCGAAGGACGGTTTCAGGGCGCCGAGCGCCTGCATGTCGGTATTCGGGCGGATCGTCTCGTCACGGCCGAGAATGGTCAGGCCGTTGACATCCTTCACCGGCACCACCGAATGCTTGAAATAGCCCTTGTCCCAGGCATTGGCCGCGCGCTTGTGCGATTGCACCGCGAAAGCATCGACCTCGTCGCGCGAAAAGCCGTATTTGGTGGCGATCAGGTCGGCGGCGACGCCCTGCGGCGTGAAATAGGATTTGATGGCGACGCTCGGGTCCATGGCGAGCGCCATGCCGGACGCGCCCATGCCGACGCGGCCCATGCTCTCGACGCCGCCGCCGATGGCGAGGTCCTTCTGCCCGGCCATGATCGGGGCGGCGGCGAAGGCCACCGCGTCGAGGCCGGAAGCGCAGAAGCGGTTGATCTGGATGCCCGGCACCTTGGCGCCGTAACCGGCACCGAGCACTGCGGCACGCGCGATGTCGCCGCCGGCCTCGCCGACCGGATCGACGCAGCCGAGCACCACGTCCTCGACGCGCGCGGTGTCGAGCGTGTTGCGCTCGCGGATCGCGGTCAGCGCCGTCTCGGCGAGGCGGATTGCCGTCACCTCATGCAGCGCGCCGTCGGCCTTGCCGCGCCCGCGCGGCGTCCGCACATGATCGTAGATGAATGCATCGGCCATCTGGCCCTCCTGAAATCGATCGTCCTTGCTTTCGCCCTGTCTAGAACGCCTCCGCCGGCAACGCCATCACCGTATCGGCGCCGGCCGTGATGCGGGCGAGCCGCAGGCCGGTTTCCGGCAGCATGCGCTCCATGAAGAAGCGCGCCGTGACGAGCTTGCCCGCCATGCGCGCCTTGTCGGGGGCGCCGGCGGCGATGCGCGCCTGCGCCGCCTTGACCTGGCGCGCCCACATATAGCCGAGGCTGACGAGGCCGAACATGTGCAGGTAGTCGGTGGCGCCGGCGCCGGCATTGTCCGGTTTGGTTATGGCGTTCTGCATGAACCACATCGTCGCCTGCTGCAATTGGTCGAGCGCGCTCTTGAGCGGGGCCGTGAACGGCGCCATGGCGTCGTCGCCATTCGCCGCGATGAAGCCGCCGATCTCGGCGAAATACGCCATCACCGCCCGGCCGCCGTCGCGCCCGAGCTTGCGCCCGACAAGGTCCATGGCCTGGATGCCGTTGGCACCCTCGTAGATCATGTTGATGCGGGCATCGCGCACGAATTGCGACATGCCATGCTCTTCGATGTAGCCGTGGCCGCCGAACATCTGCTGCGCCTTGACCGCGTTGTCGAAGCCGCAATCGGTCAGCATCGCCTTGATCACCGGCGTGATCAGGCCGAGATTGTCGTCGGCCGCCTGTTTCGTCCCGGCGTCGCTCGAACGGGCGTCGATATCGGCCTGCAACGCCGCCCACAGCGCCAGCGTGCGGGCGGCCTCGTTGAACGCCTTGATCGAGAGCAGCGTGCGGCGCACGTCCGGATGCACGATGATCGGATCGGCCGGGCCGGACGGATTCTGCGCGCCGGTCAGCGCGCGGCCCTGCAGGCGCTCGCGGGCATAGGCGGCGGCATTCTGGTAGGCGACCTCGGATTGCGCCAGACCCTGCAGGCCGACGGCGAGCCGGGCCTCGTTCATCATCACGAACATGGCGTTGAGGCCGCGATTGGCCTCGCCGATCAGGAAGCCGGTCGCCCCGTCATAATTCATCACGCAGGTCGCGTTGCCGTGGATGCCCATCTTGTGCTCGATCGAGCCGCACGAGACGCCGTTGCGCGCGCCCGTCGCGCCATCGGCCGCGACCATGAATTTCGGCACGATGAACAGCGAGATGCCCTTGGTGCCGGCCGGTGCCCCCTCGATGCGCGCGAGCACCAGGTGGATGATGTTCGAGGCGAGGTCATGCTCGCCGGCCGAGATGAAGATCTTGGTGCCGATGATCTTGTAGCTGCCGTCCGGTTGCGGCACGGCCCTGGTCTTGAGCTGGCCGAGATCGGTGCCGCAATGCGGCTCGGTCAGGTTCATGGTGCCGGACCATTCGCCCGAGACCATTTTCGGCAGGTAGGTCTTTTTTTGCTCCGGCGCCCCGTGCACCAGGATCGCCGCGACCGCGCCCTGGGTCAGGCCGGAATACATCGACCAGGCCTGGTTGGAACTCTCGAGAAACTCGCGGAAGGCGAGGCCAAGCACGTTGGGCAAACCCTGTCCGCCGATTTCCGCGGGCAGCGACAGGCCGAGCCAGCCGGCATCGCGGAACTGCTCATAGGCCGCCTTGAACCCGTCCGGCGTAGTGACGCTGCCATCCTCGTGCCGCGTGCAGCCCTCGACATCGCCGGCGCGGTTGAGCGGCTGCACGACCTCTTCGGCGAATTTCGCGCCCTCGGTCAGGATCGCTTCCAGCATGTCGGGGGTCGCGTCCGCGAAGCCCGGCAGATTGTTGTAGCGGGCGATCTCCAGCACGTCGTTGAGGATGAACATCACCTCCTCGACCGGGGCCTTGTAGAGCGGCATTGGCGAAAACTCCCTGAACTCCCGCCGCGATACTGGCATAGAAATGCCGCGCGGGGAGCGGTGAATGGAATAGTTCATATATAAACAGTATCGCTTCGTATGCAAGAGCACGCGAAGCGGCTTGCGAGGGCGTGTCAGGAGATTACAGTTCAGCCGGTTACGGTTGGGCAAGATCGCATGTCACGCCAGAGGGCGCATCGCCCTCGTGGCGCGTGGCGACAGCAGGTGGCGCGATGACAGCAGCACAGCAGGATAACGATCCGGGCACGGGTGAGGTTTCGGCAAGCGACGTCGCCGCCGCCGCCGGGCGGCTCGCCGGGCACGCGGTACGAACCCCGCTCCTGAGCATTGCCGATCTCGACGCGCTGACCGGCGCCCGTGTCTTCCTGAAGGCCGAGACCTTGCAGCGCACCGGCTCGTTCAAGTTCAGGGGCGCCTTCAACCGCATCGCGCAGATCGATGCCGCCCATACGCCGGGCGGCGTCGTGGCATTCTCATCCGGCAATCACGGCCAGGCGGTGGCCTCCTCGGCCCGGCAATTCGGCCTTCGCGCCACGGTGATCATGCCGTCCGACGCACCCGCCATCAAGATCGAGCTGACGCGCGGCCACGGCGCCGAGGTCATCCTGTATGACCGGCTCAACGAGGATCGCGCGGCGATTGCCGGGCGTATCGTCCGCGAGCGCGGCGCCATCCTCGTGCCGCCTTATGAAGACCGCGACATCATCGCCGGCCAGGGCACGATCGGGCTCGAGATCGTCGAGGATTTGCGCGCCCGGGGCCTGACGCCGGATATCGTGCTGTCCTGCTGCGGTGGCGGCGGGCTCGTGGCCGGCATCGCCACGGCGGTCAGCGCGGCGGCGCCGGCAGCGAAGATCTATTCCGTCGAGCCCGAGCAATTCGACGATACCGCCCGCTCGCTCGCCGCCGGCACGCGCCAGAGCAATGCGCCCGGCGCCAAGACGATCTGCGATGCCATCGTCACGCCGACGCCGGGCGAGATGACCTTCGCCATCAACCGGCGCCTGCTCGCCGGAGGACTCAGCGCCAGCGATGCCGAGGTCAAGCGGGCGATCGTCTATGCCTCGCGCCAGCTCAAGCTCGTGGTCGAGCCCGGCGGCGCCGTGGCGCTGGCGGCGGTGCTGGCCGGCAAACTCGATATCGCCGGCAAGACCGTGGTCGTGGTGCTGTCGGGCGGCAATATCGATACCGCGCTGCTGAGCGAGATTCTCGCCGCTGCCTGATTTTCCGCTCAGCGCGTCGCCGGCTCGGACATCAGGTAGTAGCGCTTGCGCAGGTCGGCGAGCGCCTCCTCGATCGAACGGTGCTGCCGTTCGAGATGCCTGATCTGGGCCAGCGCCTGCTGCGGCGAGAACATCAGTTCGGTGACCTGCGCGCGCCCGTCGCCAAGCATCGAGATGATTTCGGCCAGCGTGAAGCCGAGCTGCTTGCCCTTCAGGATCAGCTCGATGCGCACCAGATCGCGCGGACCATAATAGCGGACATGGCCGTCGCGCAGCGGGTGGATCAGCCCCTTGCTTTCGTAGAAGCGCAGCGCGCGCAGCGTGACACCGAAGCGGCGCGCGACCTCGCCGATGCTTGCCAGCGCCCGCAAATCGGCGGCCTCGGGCCGGCGCGGCTGTTCGGCCCATAGCGCCGGCCTGATCGCCGCCCCGGCCTGTGGCGTGATTCGGGCACCGGGTGCATGAGCGTCATCCGGACCTGTTTGCCTCTGCCTCTCGTGAATCCCGTGCCTCTCTTGGAAAACCATGATGCCGCGCCTTTCTCGATGCCGCAAAGTTGCTGAAGCGAGCAACACAACTATTGGTTGTATTTGTCTCACTGATTCGCGGAAAATACAACTCAGTTGCGCGGCCGTTCGATGTCTCACCCTAAGGTTGTGGGCGGCGGCGCGAGGCGCACCTGTAAAGCGAAACTTAACCAAGGGCTTCCGGGATTAACGGCTTGTTTACCATAGCAGGCGGAAGGTCCCGTCAGGAGGCGGACCTGCGTCGCGGCGCATAAGTCCGCTGCGATCCGAAGCCTGGATGCAAGCCAAGAGGACCAATGATGGCTCAGCCGGTGCCATGGAATGTAAGAGGCATCGATCCCGATGTCCGTGAAGCCGCGTTGCTCGCAGCCAGGCGCTCGGGCATGACGCTGGGCCAATGGTTGAACGCCGTGATCGGCGACACCGTGTCGTCCGAGGGCGTGCCGCAGGCGGTGGCCGGCGAAGCCGCGCCCGCCGCCGATCCGTTTGCCGCCGTCACGCGCCGCATCCGCGCCTTCAACGAACGCGGCAGCAGCGCCGCGCTGGCCGCCGCCGGCGCGACACGGCATGGCGACGACGTGGCCCGCGTCGGCGAGATCGTCGGGACTGCCATCGAGAGCATGGAGCGCAGCGCCCGCGAGCGCGACGCCCGCACCGTCGCTGCCCTCACGGCGATGACCGACCTGCTGCGGCGCCAGGCGGAGGACACGCCGCGCCGGCGCTGGAACGACGCGCCGGCCGATGCCTCGCCCGCCGGCAACCCGGTGCGCCAGATGATCGAACGCATCGAGACGCGGCTCGATACGCTGAGCGCGGAAACGCAAGGCCCCAATGTCGAGGCCTCGCTGCGCGAACTGGATAACCGCCTCATCGAGATCGCGCGCAAGCTCGAGCAGCCCTCGCGCATCGTGGTCGAGCCGGTGCGCGACGACAATATCGAGCGCATCGAAGGCAAGCTCGGCGCCATTCTCGACACGCTCAACCTGAAGGCGCTGCGCGACATCGCGCGCGAGGCAGCCGACGAACCCGGCGAGGCCACCGAACCCACCGATGAAATGCCGGCCGCGCCTGCCGCCGAAGCGCCGGTGGAGGCTGCGCCGACGGCGCCCGCTTCCGACGAGCCGGTTGCGGTCGCCGAGGCCCCAGCGCCGGAACGCGGCCCGATCCCGGCCGCGCATATCCGCAGCGTGGTCGAGGACATTGCCCGGCGCCAGCATGATCTCGATGCCGGGGACGAGGCGTTCGCCGACTTGACCGCGCCCGTCGAGGCCGCCGCGCCGCTCGGCGACCTGAAGCGCCGCATCGAGGAATTGTCGGCCCGCTTCGACCGTGGCGATGGCGGCGTCGCTTCGCGCCAGATCGAGGCGCTGCACGCCGAGATCGCCGATCTGTCGCATGCCATCGAGAATGTCGCGCCCCGTCATGTCGTCGTCTCGATCGAAGACGCGATCCGCGATCTTGCCGAGCGCGTCGAGCAATCGCGCGACGGCGGCGTCCGGGCGGTGCAACTCGCGCCGGTCGAAGCGCTGCTGCTCGATCTGCGCGTGGCGCTGGAAGCGCTGCGCGATACGACCGCGATCGATACGCTGCGCGAGGACCTGCGCAGTTTCGCCCGCAAGCTCGACCGCAGCGCGCCGGTCGACGGCAAGGGGCTGGAGACGATCCAGCTCCAGATGGCGGATTTACGCCAGAGCGTGCTCGATGCGCGTGAGCCGGCCGCCCTGGAAGGGCTCGAACACCGCATCATCAGTCTTGCCGACAAGCTCGACCGGCTGGTCGCGGCACCGCGCGCGGCGCAGGCCTCGGCCGGGCTGTCGAACGCGGTCGAAGAGGTGCGCGCGTCCTTGCAGGATGCGTTGCCGACCGATCTTATTGCCCGCATCGAGCAGCATGTCGGTGCGCTTGGCGGCATCGACACGCGGCTGGAACAGATCGCGGCCCGCATGGAGCAGGGGCCGGACCGCTCCGACTTCGATGCATTGCACGCCCGCATGGACCAGATGCAGTCCTCGCTGCTCAAGCGGGCCGAAGCCTCGGCGCCCGCGCCGGCTGCCGACGCCGATCTCGGTGCCATCGAGGGCCTGCTGCGCGATCTCTCCGAGAAGATCGACGCCACGCAGCGCCCCTCGGACGAGGCCGAGCAACTGTCGAGCCTGGCGAGTGAGGTTAGCCGGCTCAGCGAGCGTTTCGAAAGCGCCGTGCCCGGTTCCGCCGTGCTCGACAAGGCGCTGGCGGACCTGTTCGGCCAGCTCGATACCGTCAGGCAGAGCGCGGTCACGGCGGCCGAGAACGCGGCGCGTGAGCTTGTCGGCCAGCACGGCGCCGGCGGCGAGGCGCTCGATTCGATTTCGCGCGACATGAGCACGCTGCGCCAGGCACAGCGTGAAACCGATCACCGCACGCAACTCACCTTGACAGCGGTCAATGAGGCGCTCGGCAAGATCGTCAGCCGGCTCGGCCAGCTCGAAGCCGGCGGAAAGCCGCACGCCGCAGCCGCGCCCTTCGAGCCGGTCAAGCTGGCTTCCGTCGCGCCGGCCATGCCGGGGCTGCCGCGCGCCGGTTCCGACGAACTCGCGGCCTCTGGCGCCGACCGCGCCACGCCGCTCGATATCCCGATCGAGCCCGGAACCGGCCGGCCGGGCAGTTCCAGCGCCCGCCCCGCCACCTCGCTCGACAGCGAGGCGGGTTCCGACAGCAAGGCCGATTTCATCGCCGCCGCGCGCCGTGCCGCGCGCGCCGCCGAGGAACAGTCGGCCAGCGCCTTGCAGGCGCATCGCCAAGCGGCGACCGGCACGACGGGCCGTCTCGGTGGCTTCAAGGCGGCACTGGCCGCGCGCCGCAAGCCGATCATGCTGGCGATCATCGCCGCGCTGGTCGGTCTCGCCGCCCTCCAGGCGGTGCATGTCATGAAGAGCCGGCACGAGGCGCCTCAGGCGGCGATTTCCACCTCGCAGCAGGATGCGACCGTGGCACCGGCCGCCGCGATTGCCGAGAAGACTTCGGCGCTGCCCGAGGCCGTCGCCCCGGTCGATCCGGTCACGGTCGGCAGCATCGCCATGCAGCCGTCGCCGACGGGCGAAGCGCCGGCGCAAGCCATGCCGCTGGCGCCGGATCAGGTGCAGGCCCTGAAGCCGATCCTCGCATCGATCGGCTCGCAGAAACTGCGCGAGGCGGCGCTCTCGGGCGAGCCGGGCGCGCTCTATGAGGCCGGTATCCGCTACATTGACGGCAAAGGCGTCGAGGCTGATGCGGCGGCGGGCGCCAAGCTGCTCGAAGCCGCCGCCCGGCTTGGCTCCGCGCCGTCGGAATATCGCCTCGGCTCGCTCTACCGTGAGGGCAAGGGCGTCAGCGCCGACAAGACCAAGGCGCTCGACTGGTTCAAGCAGGCGGCACAGGGCGGCAACGCGCGCGCCATGCACAATGCCGGCGTGCTGCTGGCCGAAGGCGTCGATGGCGCGCCCGATTACGCCGCCGCGGCGGATTGGTTCCGGCGCGCCTCGGAACTCAACGTGCGCGACAGCCAGTATAATCTCGCCATTCTTTATGCGCGTGGACTCGGCGTGAAGCAGGACCTCGCCGCGTCCTACGTCTGGTTCAACGCCGCCGCCGGGCAGGGCGATGCCGATGCCGGCAAGAAGCGCGACGAGATCGCCGGGCGCATGCAGCCGGGCGACCTCGCGGCCGCCAAGGCCACGGCCGCCGCCTGGAAGGCGAAACCGCTCGATCCGCGTGCCAACGAAGTGACCGCGCCGGAGGGCGGCTGGGACGCGCCGACGAAGACCGGCGCCGCCAAGCAGAAGGGCGGAAAGGCTTAGGGCTTGCAGCAACGCTTCCTTCTCCCCTTGCGGGAGAAGGTGGCACGAAGTGCCGGATGAGGGGAGCGCCGACACCCCCTCATCCCCCTGCCGGGACCTTCTCCCTCGAGGGGAGAAGGAAAATGACCCTGCTGCCTTCAACGACCCTACCGCACCCGGTCGGGTAGCAGGCGCGCCTCGCGAATCGGGAAAACTCTTGCGTTGCCAAGCACGAAGGCGATGCGCTCGCGGCCGTGCGACAGGGCGGCAATGGCAACATCGCGCACGTTGAGCCCGCCGGTCAGGCTGCCGAAAGCCGGCAGGATCAGGCGCATGCCATCATGCAGGAAGCAGCGCCGCCTGAGCGCGCCTTGCGTGGTGGCGACACGCGCCACGGGATGAAAATGCCCGATGATTTCGGCCGGGCGCTGATCGCCGTCCGGCTGGTGGCGCAGGTGCAGCCCGGCGAGATCGAGCGTCTGCGTCCGTTCTCCCGGCAAGGAATCCGGCAGCGCCGCGTCGTGATTGCCGGCAAGCCAGATCAACTCGCGGCCCGCGCCAAGCCGGGCGAGCCGGTCGCGTGCCGCCGCATCGAGCCGCTCCGCGCCGCCATGGTCGTGAAAACTGTCGCCGAGCAGCACCAGCGTCAGCGGGTCGCGCCGGCGCACCACGCCGGCCAGCCGCTCCAGCGTGGCGATGCTGTCATAGGGTGGCAGCATCTGGCCATGCCTTGCGTAGTGCGACGCTTTTTCCAGATGCAGGTCGGCGACGGCGAGCAGGCGGCGCTCCGGCCACCACAGCGCGCCGGCCTGGTCCGCCACCAGCCTGTGCCCGCCGAGCATGAAGGCGACCTCCATCGCGGCCTCAGGCGCTGCCGCCGGCGATGAGCCCGTCCGCCACGCTGTCGTCACCCATCGCCTCCCGCAGCAGGTCGCCGGCCGCTTCCTCGAGCAGCGCGTCGCGCGCCTCGCCATGCACCGGCTCGCGCCCGATCTCCAGCAGCACCGGCACCGACAGCGGCGAGGGCCGCACGAGCCCCTTATGGACGATTCGGCCCCGGATGCGCGAGAGCATGTCGGACAGGCGGCGGATGTCGAGCAGGCCGCTCGCCGCATCGGCGCGCGCCGCCTTGAGCAGCACATGGCCCGGTTCGTGACGCCTGAGCACGTCATAGACGAGGTCGGTCGACATCGTCACCTGGCGCGCGCGCTTCTCGCGGCCGGGAAAGCGCCGCTCGATCAGCCCCGAGATGATGGCGCAGGAGCGAAAGGTGCGCTTCATCAGTGCGCTCTCGTCGAGCCAGGCTTCGAGATCGTCGCCGAGCATGTCCTGCCCGAACAACCCGTCGAGGAAGCCGGGTTCCTCGGCGATGCGCCGCGCCGGATCGCCGAGCGTCCACACGGCCATCGCGTAATCGTTGGCGACGAAGCCGAGCGGTCGGAGCCGCGCCCGTTCGAGCCGGCGCGTCAGCAGCATGCCGAGCGTCTGGTGGGCAAGCCGGCCCTCGAACGGGTAGGTGACGAGATAATGCCGCCCGCCGCGCGGAAAGCTCTCGACCAGCAATTCGCGCTGCCCCGGCAGCACGGAAAGCCGCTGTTGCAGAACCAGCCAGTCGCGCACCTGGTCCGGCAGGTGGCGCCAGCTCGCCGGATCGGCCAGCATGGCGCGCACCCGCGCTGCGAGATGCGTCGAGAGCGGGAACTTGCCGCCGGCATAGGATGGCACTTTCGGGTCGGGGTCATGCGTGCGCGTCACCATCACGCTGTCCTCGACCAGCGCCTCGTAGCGCAGCACTTCGCCGGCAAAGGCGAAGGTATCGCCGGGCGTCATGCCTTCGACGAAAGCTTCCTCGATCTCGCCGATCAGCCGCCCGCCGATCACGCTCGAGGCGGCGCTGCGCCGCGCCCGGCCGAGCCGGACCTTGAGCGTCGCCGCCTCGACGATGGTGCCGACATTCATGCGGTAACTTTGCGCGATGCGCGGGTTGGCGACCCGCCACAGCCCGTCCGGCGTCTGCTTGATCTTGGCGTAGCGCTCGTAGCTTTTCAGCGCGTAGCCGCCGGTGGCGACGAAGGCGAGGCAGGCGTCGAAATCCTCGCGCGCCAGCCCGGCATAGGCTTCGGCTGAAGCGACTTCCGCGTAGAGCTCATCCTCAGAGAAAGGCGAGGCGACCGCCATGCCCAGGATATGCTGCGTCAGCACGTCGAGCGCGCCGGTGCGGCTGACGACGGCATCCTGCGCGCCGGCATAGGCCGCATCGACCGCGGCGCGGCATTCGAGCACCTCGAAGCGGTTCGAGGGTACCAGCAGCGCCTGGCTCGGCTCGTCCAGGCGGTGGTTGGCGCGCCCGATGCGCTGCAGCAGCCGGCTCGCGCCCTTCGGCGCCCCGACATTGACCACGAGATCGACATCGCCCCAGTCGATGCCGAGATCGAGCGTCGAGGTGCATACGATGGCGTCGAGCCCGCCCGCCGCCATCGCCGCCTCGACTTTGCGGCGCTGGCCGACATCGAGCGAGCCGTGATGCAGCGCGATGCGCAGGCCGGCCTCGTTTTCCGCCCACAGCAGCTGGAACAGCAACTCGGCCTGCATGCGCGTGTTGACGAAAACCAGCGTCATGCGATGCGCCTGGATGGCGGCGTGGATTTCCGCGATGGCATGGCGCGTCGTGTGCCCGGCCCAGGGGAGGTGCTGGGCGGTGTCGAGGATGCCGATCACCGGGGCGGCCGCCTCGGTCGGCGCGGCGATGACCAGTTCGGCGAGGCCGTTCGGTTGTGGCGCGAGCCAGCGCCGCAACGCGTCCGGATCGGCGACCGTGGCCGACAGCCCGAGCGCTGTCAGGCCGGGCGACAGGGCGCGCAGCCGGGAAAAGCCGAGCGCCAGCAGGTCGCCGCGCTTCGAGGGCGCGAGCGCATGCAACTCGTCGAAGATCACCACGGCGAGATCGCCGAAGAAACTCTCCGCATCGGGCGAGGCCAGCATCAGCGCGACCTGCTCCGGCGTGGTGATGAGGATTTCCGGCGGCATGCGCCGCTGCCGGTCGCGGCGCGAATACGGCGTGTCGCCGGTGCGCGTCTCGACGCGGATCGGCAGCGCCATCCCGGCGATCGGCGCCTCGAGATTGCGCGCGATATCGACGGCGAGCGCCTTGAGTGGCGAGATGTAGAGCGTGTGGATGCCGCGCGGCCGGGTGCCGGGCGCAGGTCGCAGCGCCGCATCAAGCGCGGTCAGGCTCGGCAGGAAGCCGGCCAGCGTCTTGCCGGCGCCGGTCGGCGCGATCAGCAATGTGGAGCGGCCGGCCGCCGCCTGTTCGAGCAGGGCAAGCTGATGGGCGCGCGGCTGCCAGCCGCGCCGGGCGAACCACGCCTGGAACCGGGGCGGCAGGGCGCCGGCGCCGTGCTTGCTGGTCGAGGCCACCGTCGCGTTGCCCGTTTCCGTCTCCCGTTTCGGCCGATACGCCAGCCCTTGAACCGGAGCAGGCTGGCGCGCGTTCCGTTGATGTAAGAGCCGCGCCCGGTTGCGGCAAGCTCATGGGCGCCGGCCGCATCTGGCATGGCCGGCATAAACGCTTAACTTGGGGTGATGATGCGCGCGTCCTCCATTCTCGTGCCGCGGCCAGAAGGGCTGTTCTGTCCGCCGGGCGGTTTCTACGTCGATCCGGTGCGCCCCGTGGCACGCGCCCTGATCACGCATGGCCATTCCGATCACGCCCGCCCCGGCCATGGCGCCGTGCTGGCGAGCGCCGAAACCCTCGCCATCATGGCCGCGCGCTGCGGCGCGGGTTTTGCCGGCAGCACCGAGACGGCCGAATTTGGCCAGCCGATGCGCATCGGCGAGGTTTCCGTGTCGTTCCACCCCGCCGGCCATGTGCTGGGTTCGGCACAGATCGCCGTCGCGCATCGCGGGCTGCGCATCGTCGCTTCGGGCGATTACAAGCGCGCACCCGACCCGACCTGCGCCGGCTTCGAGCCGGTCGCCTGCGACGTGTTCATCAGCGAGGCGACCTTCGGCCTGCCGATCTTCCGCCATCCGCCGGCGGCGGACGAGGTCGCCAGGCTGCTCGCCTCGCTAAAACTGTTCCCGGAGCGCACGCATCTCGTCGGCGCCTATTCGCTCGGCAAGGCGCAGAGACTGGCGCGGCTGATCAGGCTCGCCGGCTATGACCGGCCGCTCTACATCCATGGCGCCATGGAAAACATGATGCGGCTCTATGCCGAAGCCGGCGTGGATTTCGGTGCGATCGTCAAGGTTTCGACCACCGAGCGGCACAAGATCGGCGGCGAGATCGTGCTGTGCCCGCCCGCGGCGCTCGGCGAAATCTGGTCGCGGCGCTTTTCCGATCCGGTGACGGCCTTTGCCTCGGGCTGGATGCGGACGCGGGCGCGCGCCCGCCAGCGTGGCATCGAGCTGCCGCTCGTCGTCTCCGACCATGCCGATTGGCAGGAACTCTGCGCCACCATTGCCGAGACCGGATGCGAGGAACTCTGGGTCACGCATGGCCAGGAGGACGCGCTGCTGCACTGGGCCGGCACGCGCGGGTTGAAGGCGCGCCCGCTGCATATGGTTGGCTATGGCGACGATGGCGAGGCGGAACCGGCATGATGAACCGCTTCGCCAGCCTGCTCGACCGGCTCGCCTACGAGCCGCGACGCAACGGCAAGATCGCGCTGATCGCCGACTATTTCCGTTCCGAGCCCGACCCCGAGCGCGGCTTCGCGCTTGCCGCCATGACCGGCGCGCTCAGGTTTCGCAATGCCAAGCCGGGGCTGGTGCGGGTGCTGATCGCCGAACGCACCGATCCGGTGCTGTTCGCGCTGTCCTATGATTATGTCGGCGACCTGTCGGAGACGGTGGCGCTGCTCTGGCCGGCGCCGCGCGGCCTCAACCGGCCCTCGCCCGGTCTCGCCGAGGTGGTCGAGACGTTGCAGCGCCTGCCCAAGACCGACCTGCCGCGCCAGCTGGCCGATTGGCTCGATGCGCTCGACGAGACCGGGCGCTGGGCACTCATCAAGCTGATCACCGGCGCTTTGCGCATCGGCGTTTCGGCGCGGCTGGCGAAAACCGCCGTGGCGGCGCTCGGCACGCTGTCGGCCGACGATGTCGAGCATGTCTGGCACGGGCTCGCGCCGCCCTATACGGAACTCTTCGCCTGGGCCGAGGGGCAGGGGTCGCGTCCTGAAAACGCCGATCCGGTGCCGTTCCGGCCGGTGATGCTGGCCCACCCGATCGAGGATCGCGATTTCGCCACGCTCGATCCGGCGGCCTTCAGCGCCGAGTGGAAATGGGATGGCATCCGCGTCCAGGCGGCGGGCGCGCGCGATGGGGACGGCAACCCGCTCACGCGGCTCTATTCGCGCACCGGCGAGGATATTTCCGGCGCCTTCCCCGATCTCGCCGGGGCGCTTGCGCTCGATGCCACGATCGACGGCGAGTTGCTGATCCTGCGCGAGGGTCGCGTGCAGAGTTTCAACGTGTTGCAGCAGCGCCTGAACCGCAAGCAGGTCTCGGCCGCGCTGATCGCCGATTTTCCGGCCCATATACGCGCCTATGACGTGCTGGTCGATCATGGCGAGGATGTGCGGGCGCTGCCGTTCAGCGAGCGCCGCGAACGGCTCGAGGCGCTGATCGCGCACGAGCACGATCCGCTGCTCTCGATCTCTGCCCTGATCCCGTTCGCGAGCTGGGACGCGCTTGCCGCCCATCGCGCCGACCCGTCCGAGGCGGGCGATGACGCGGCGGCGATCGAGGGCTGCATGCTCAAGCGCTGCGACAGCCCCTATCTGCCCGGTCGGCCGAAGGGCCTGTGGTTCAAGTGGAAGCGCGATGCGATGGTCGTCGATGCCGTGCTGATGTATGCCCAGCGCGGCCACGGCAAGCGCTCGTCCTTCTATTCGGACTTTACCTTCGGCGTGTGGCGGCCGGCCGAGGACGGCGAGGAACTCGTGCCGGTCGGCAAGGCGTATTTCGGCTTCACCGACGAGGAACTCGCCGAACTCGACAAATATGTCCGGCGCCACACCATCAACCGCTTCGGTCCGGTGCGCGAGGTCGCCCATGGCGCGGATGGCGGATTGGTGCTCGAGATCGCCTTCGAGGGGTTGCAGCGCTCGAGCCGGCACAAATCCGGCATCGCCATGCGTTTTCCGCGCATCAGCCGCATCCGTTGGGACAAGCCGGCGATCGAGGCCGACCGCCTGGCGACGCTGGAAGCGCTGCTCGAGCCCGCCGCGTGAGGGCCAAGTTTCGCCGCCCTTCTTCACAAGACGAGGAATTGGCGCGGCGGTGTTCGCCACGCACTTGACAGGCTTGCCCTCCACCCTGCCTTAGTATCTGATCGCTATAATACTAAAGGCGCGGGGGGCTGCGCCGAAAGGACAAGAATGGGCCGAGCGGTTGAGACGACCGAGCACGCTGCGAACATCCTGATCGCCGACGATCACCCGCTTTTCCGGGGCGCGTTGCGCCAGACTGTTTCCAATCTGCTGCCGAGCGCCGTGATCACGGAGGCCGCCACGCTCGAGGACACCACCAGCGCCCTGCACGATAACGGCGATATCGATCTGCTGCTGCTCGATCTCACCATGCCGGGCACGCGCGGCTATTCCGGGCTGACCTTCCTGCGCGCGCAGTTCCCGAGCGTGCCGATCATCATCGTCTCGGGCAACGAGGAGCCGAGCGTGATGCGGCGTTGCATTGATTTCGGCGCCTCGGGCTATATCCCCAAGACGCTCGACACCGAGACGATGGGCATCGCCATCGAGACGGTGCTCGACGGCGGGCACTGGACGCCGCCTGAAGTCGATCTCGTCACGCCGGCCGACCGCGAGACCAGCGATCTGCTGCGCCGGCTCGGCAGCCTGACGCCGCAGCAGATGCGCGTGCTGATGATGCTGTCGGAAGGGCTGCTCAACAAGCAGATCGCCTATGAGCTTTCCGTCTCGGAAGCGACGGTCAAGGCGCATGTCTCGGCGATCCTGACCAAGCTCGGCGTCGAAAGCCGCACCCAGGCGGTGATCGCCGCCGCGCGCATCGAGACCGGCCAGTGGCAGGCCCAGGGCGGGGCCTGAAGCGGGGCCTGAAATTGCCGCGATTTTGATGCGTTCTCCGGGCAGGATGGCCAGGTTGGCACGCTCAGCAACGGAGGCGAACATGCGGCTTGCAGCGATTATCGGCTTTTGCCTTGTCGCCCTGCCGGCTTTGGCCGCGGACGAGGCGCCGCGTTACACCATGAGCCCGACCGAGGGCGGCATCATCCGGCTCGACACCCGCACCGGCGCGGTCTCGACCTGCACGACAGGGGCAGGCGGCATGGTGTGCCGTTCCGCCACCGATGACCGGGCCGGGCTCGAGCAGGAAATCGACCGGCTCTCCCGTGAAAACCGCCAGTTGAAGCAGCAGCTGGCGCAATCAGGCCCCGGCATGAAACTGCCCGACAGCAAGGATGTCGATCAGGCGCTCGGGGTGTTTGACCGTTTCATGCGCCGCTTCAAGGACATTATCGACGAGTGGCGGCACGAGGATAACGCGCAGCAGAGGACGTGACGGACTTCTTTCCTTCTCCCGCAACGGGAGAAGGAGCCGGACGCGGGAGCCGCTCAAAGCTGCTCCTCGTAGAATTGCTCGATGCGGGCGAGCGCTGTGTCGGCGAGCGGAAAGTCGAGATTGATGAACGTGTGGCAGGCGCCCGGATAGATCGCCAGCCCGCCGCCATTGCGCGCCGCCGCCAGCCGTCCGGCCAGGAACAGCGTGTCGTCGAGCAGCGGATCGCGTGTGCCGACCGAGAGAAAGCATGGCGGCAGGCCGCTGAGATCGGCAAATAGCGGCGAGATGTCGGGGTCGCGCTCGTCGCCGCCGGCGCGCAGGAAATGGCGCACGAACATCCAGATGTCGCGCGTGTTGAGCACCAGCTTTTCCTCGCCCCAGCGCCGCACCGAGGGCGTCATGGTCAGGTCGTAGACGCCGTTGAACAGGTTGGCGCCGCGAAACGGGCTGATCTTGTGCCTGTCGCGCAGGCGCAGCAGCGTCACCAGCGACAGGTGGCCGCCGGCCGAATCGCCGCCGATGAACAGCTTGTCGGTGCCGAATCGCTTGGCGCAATTGCTTGCCAGCCACAGCGCCGCCGCCTCGCAATCGTCGGGCGCGGCCGGATAGGGATGCTCCGGCGCCAGCCGGTACTCGACCGAGACGGTGGCAAAGCGGCATGTCTCGGCGAGGCGCTCATAACGGTTGTCCTGCATGTCGCTGGCGCCGAACACCCAGCCGCCGCCATGGATATGCAGGTAGACGCCGCGCGGCTTGTCCGGCGCGACGATCCTGAGCGTCAGCGCACCGCCTGGCGTGTCGATGGCGAGCGTCTCGGCGCGCGGGCTCTTCGGCGACAGCGGGAAGGCGCCGAGGCCCTGCCGGCGCCGCTCGCGCAGCACCTCGGCCGGCATGCTCCACTGGTCGGGCCCGGCCGAGAGTTTGGCGATCAGTTCCGCGTTGATGTGGCCAGCCTCCCGGTCGGCGCGCGCGGGATCGAACAGGGCGGGATCGATGAGAAAGGACATGGGGGCACTTCGCGGGTTGTGGCGGAACGGACTTGGCGGCTGGCACCGCCGTCACGATATGGTACTGGCACGCTATGGTAAGCGGCAACGCATGCGGAGACTATTCATGAGCAATAGCAGCGTCACGCGGTTTCTCGGCGGCAGTCCCGGCGCCGTCCTGGTCAAGCTGCTGCTGGTGTCGCTGCTGGTCGGCGTCATCCTGGTCTGGCTCGACCTGACGCCATACGGCCTCTATCGCGGCATCGAGAACCTGATCCGCTCGATCATCGCCAATGGCTTCCAGGGCGTGCGCGAGATCGGCCGCTACATCCTGACCGGCGCGATGATCGTCGTGCCGATCTGGATCCTGATGCGCCTGCTCGATGGCCGCAAGAAGGGTTAGAATCCGAGAGCTAGAACCCCTTGGCGCGCTCGGGCGCGTCGCGGCCGACAAGGCCGGCATAGCCCGTCGCTTCGGACTTCAGCGCTGCTGAGACGCCACGCTTGATCTCGCCGACCAGCCCTGGCCCGCGAAACACCAGCGCCGAATAAAGCTGCACCAGGCTGGCGCCGGCGCGGATCTTGGCCAGCGCCGCCGCGCCTGAATCGATGCCGCCGACGCCGATGAGCGGGAAAGCGCCCTCGACGCGCTGATAGGCCGCCGCCAGCACGCGGGTCGAGAGCGCGAACAAAGGCCGGCCGGACAGGCCGCCGGTTTCCGCCGCCCGCGCGCTGTCGCCGAGCCCGTCGGGCCGCGAGATCGTGGTGTTCGAGACGATCATGCCGTCAATGCCGCGCGCGCGTGCCACCGCGACGATGTCGTCGAGGGCATGCGCATCGAGATCGGGCGCGATCTTGAGCAGCACCGGGCGGGCCTGCGGGCTGGCGGCGCGCGCTTCCATCACGCGGGCGAGCAGGTCGTCGAGCGCGTCGCGCGCCTGCAGGTCGCGCAGGCCCGGCGTGTTGGGCGAGGACACGTTGACGGTGTAATACGAGGCGAATTCGGAAAACGCCGCGATGCCGGCGGCATAATCGGCGGCGCGGTCCGCGCTGTCCTTGTTGGCGCCGAGGTTGACGCCGACAATGCCGCCACGCTCACGCCGCCTGACGAGCCGGGCGCGCATCGCCGCATGCCCGTCATTGTTGAAGCCGAACCGGTTGATGACGGCCTCATCGGCTGGAAGCCGGAACAGGCGGGGCCGTGGGTTGCCGGGCTGGGGCCGCGGCGTCACCGTGCCGATTTCGACGAAGCCGAAACCTTGCGCCAGCATGGCGTCGGGCACCTCGGCATTCTTGTCGAATCCGGCCGCCAGCCCGACGGGGTTGGGGAAGGCGATGCCGAACAGCAACTGGCCCAGTACCGCATCGTCCATCGGCCGCGCATTGACCGGCAGCAGCGACAAGGCGCGGATCGTCAGGTGATGCGCCGTCTCGGCATCGAGCCTGCGCAGCAGCGGGCTCGCCAGCGCGAAGGGCAGGCTCATGCCGCGATGCCGTGGAAGGGCGGCGCGACGGGGAAGACATGGCCGCCATCGCCGCCAAGGGGCAGAGTGGCGACGCCGCGCACGGCGGCCAGGTCCAGATCGCCGTAGAGATGTGGGAACAGCGCGCCGCCACGCGAGGGCTCGAAGCGCAGGCGCTCGCCGAGCGCCTTGGCCTCGACCGCCACCAGCACCAGGTCGCTCTGGCCGGCGAAGTGCCGGCGCGCCGTCTCGCACAACTGTTCTGCGGTCGAGAAATGGATGAAGCCGTCGGCGACATCGACAGGCGCGCCGGTGAAACGCCCGTCACGTTCCGCCGCTTCCCACAGGGTCCGGCTGCAAATCTTGAAGATCATGCTCATGGCTATCGCTTTGTCGAAACCCGGCAATACCGGCTGCAACCGGCTGCCGCAAGGGCGATATCCGCCACATTTCCCATCTGAAACTGTTGATAACGATCTCTAAACGCCATCGCTTAAAGGCTATAGGGTTCTTTTCCTATTTGTATCGGCGAGAATGGCACTATGGGACGCCGGATGAATTCTACGGGGACTTCTCCCATGCTTACCCACGAACAGGTCTGGACGGCGATCGAGGCATTGGCGGTGCGGCATGGCCTGACGGTGTCCGGGCTCGCGCGCAAGAGCGGCCTCGACCCGACGACCTTCAACCGCTCCAAGCGTATCGGCAGCGACGGACGCCAGCGCTGGCCCTCGACCGAATCGATCGCCAAGATCATCGAGGCGACCAGCAGCAGCCTCGACGATTTCTTGGGCCTGCTGCGCCCGCTTGCCGTGGAGCCCCATGGCACCCCGGCGGGCGGTTTCTCCGAGCACGCGCCGTATGATTACGGCCCGGCCAGCCTGCGCAGTTCGCGCCCGGCCTGGCAGGGGAGGCTGCCGATGCTGGCCGAGGACAGCGCCGAGATCGTCGAGGTCATCAGCGACGATCTCGAGCCGGTCTATCGGCGCGGCGTCTATCTCGTCGCCTCGCGCGATGCCAGCCAGGCGGCCGGCGACCGGCTGCTGGTGCGCAGTCATAGCGGCGTGCTGCTGGTGCGCCGTCTCGCCGGCACGCTGCATGGCGGCCTGAACCTGACCGGCTGGGGGCCGAACCTGCCCGACTGCGTGCTGCAACCGCACGAGATCGCCTGGAGCGCCAAGGTCGTGTGGGCGACGCAGTAGAGCCGACGCACTCACAGCGCGGCGGCACGCTCCCGTTCCGCGAGGAAGGTGTCATGCTCGCCGATCAGCGCGCCCGATAGCGCCTTGGCGATCAGTTCGCGCGTTTCCGGGATGCCGTAGATCGAGACGAACGAGCCGAAACGCGGGCCTTGTGCGTCGCCGAGCAGCAACTCGTACAGCGTGTTGAACCAGGCGTTCGAGACGCCGGGCCGCTCTGGCGTCGCGCCCTTGGCGTTCGGATTCTGGTAGCGCGGGATCGGGCGCGCGACATCGTAGAGCATGGTCTGGATGTCTTCCGCCGAGGCCTGCGCCGGCAAGTCGCCAAGCGCCTTGGACAGGGTTTCGAGCGCGGCGCGTTCGACATCGTCGGCCAGGCGATACTGCTTGGCCGGCTTCACGAAATCCTTGAAATAGCGCACGGCGTAGCCGACCAGCGCATCGAGCCGGGGTTGCGTCTGCGGCGAGGCGCCGGGCGCGCGGCGCTGGATGAAGCCCCACAGCACCGCCTTGTCCTCGGCATTGGCGACCGCCACGAGGTTGAGCAGCAGGGCAAAGCTGATCTGGGCATGGCCGCCCTTGCCGTCGGCTTCCGCGATACGCTCGGGCGCCGGCGGCTGCCCACGATGGATGTGCCAGACAGGGTTCGAAAGCCGGGCGCGCAAATCCTGGCGCTCGAACGCCTCGAGGAAATGCAGATATTCGTCGACGGCACGGGGGATCATGCCGAAATGCAGGCGCTTCGCCTCGCGCGGCTTCTGGTACATGAACAGCGCCAGGCTCTCGGGGCTGGCATAGCTCAGCCATTCCTCGATGGTCAGGCCGTTGCCCTTCGACTTCGAGATTTTCTGGCCGTGCTCGTCGAGGAACAATTCGTAGTTGAAGCCCTCCGGCGGCGTGCCGCCGATGGCGCGCGCGATCTGCGCCGAGAGCTTGACCGAATCGATCAGGTCCTTGCCGGCCATTTCGTAATCGACGCCGAGCGCCACCCAGCGCATCGCCCAGTCCGGCTTCCATTGCAGCTTGCAATGGCCGCCGGTCACCGGCGTCTCGAAACGCTCGCCGCTGTCGGGGTCCCGCCAGACGATGCTGGCGCTGTCAAGCCTGCGCTCCTCGATCGGCACCTGCATCACCTGGCCGGTGCGCGGATGCACGGGGAAGAACGGCGAATAGGTCGCGGCGCGCTCCTGGCGCAGCGAGGGCAGCATCACCGCCATCACCGCGTCCCAGCGTTCCAGCACCGTGCGCAGCGTCGCGTCGAAACGGCCCGAGCGATAGGCCTCGGTCGAGGACATGAACTCGTAATCGAAGCCGAACGCATCGAGGAAGCTGCGCAGGCGCGCGTTGTTGTGCTCGCCGAAGCTCGCATGCGTGCCGAACGGGTCCGGCACCTTGGTCAGCGGCTGGCCGATATGCTTGGCCAGCATGGCCTTGTTCGGCACGTTGTCCGGCACCTTGCGCAAGCCGTCCATATCGTCGGAAAACGCGATCAGCCGCGTCTTGACCTTGCCCTCGGTCAGCACGGTGAAGGCATGGCGCACCATGCTGGTGCGCGCCACCTCGCCGAACGTGCCGAGATGCGGCAGGCCGGAGGGGCCGTAGCCGGTCTCGAACAGGATCTCCTGCTTGCCGGTGCGCGCCAGCCGCGCCACCAGCTTGCGCGCCTCCTCGAACGGCCAGGCCGCCGATTTCTCGGCCTCGGTCCGCAGGGCGGGGCCGAGGGCGAGTGTGGCGGGTGTCGCGGTCGAGGACGTCATGATGCTCACTGGTTCCGATTGGCTGGTTGCGAAAGGGGTGGTCTGTCAGGCTCGGCGCGGCGGCGCAAGCCTCAATGGCGATTGAGCGGATTGGAGTGGCTAAAAGAAGCCGATGGGAAAGTATTTCAGGTACAGGTCGGCATAAATACCTTTTTCCCACAAGCGCTGCAGGGCGTAATCGAGCGCCTCGCGCAAGCTCCTGTCGTCGAGGCGCACGGCGATGCCGACGCCGTCGCCGAAGAACCGGCTCTCGAGGAACGGGCCGCCGGTGAAGCCGCAGCATTCGCCCTCGCTGCCGTTCAGCCAGATCGCCAGCCCGACGCCGTCGCCGAACAGCGCCTCGACCTCGCCGGCGCGCAACGCCTGGCGTGCCGCATCGGCATCGGGAAACGGGCGCGCCACCGCATCGGGAAAGAATTGCCTGAGATAGGCCTCATGCGCCGAGCGCGCCACCACCGCGACGGTGCGGCCCTTGAGTTCGGCCGGGCCGACGCCGCCGAGCGGATGCGCCTTGCGCGTCACGAACCGTGCCGGCGTGCGGTAATAGGGCCGCGAAAAGCCCATATGCTTGCGGCTTTCGCCGGTGATGGCGAGCGAGGCGATGATGGCGTCGCCCTGCTTGTCGTTGAGCGCGGAGAGCAGCGTATCCCAGCGCCGCGACTGGATGGTGCAGCTCAGTTGCAGTTCGGTGCAGATCGCCCGCGCGAGATCGACATTGAAACCGGTCAACTGGCCGTCGGGCCCCAGGAAATGGAACGGCGGATAATCCTGGTCGGTCAGGAAATGCAGGCTGCGATAGCCGAGCGCCGGCCGGGGGAGACGCTGGCGCAGGTCCCAGAAATTCGGAATGACGGCGGTTTCGGCATGGCTGGCGCCACGCTCGGCCTGCGCACCTCGAACCGGCGCCGCCCCGGCAAGGGCGCATAACGCGATGAGGAGCAGGGAGTACAACCGCAGGTGCATTGCGCCTCGTCTCGTTCCGACGGCACAGTAGCCCCGGGGAGAGTGTCAAGCCTTGAGCCGGTTCCGTCCGGACCCATGCCGGTTCGGCTGGGACGGATCATGCTCTGGAACATATAATTCGAGCATTCCTTCCGCAGAAGACCGTTAGCCATTTTTCTGCGAAATGCTCTAGCAGCGAAATCGTGTCGTCACAAACGGGGGGATGTGGCGTGGATATGCTGTCTTGCGAGGCCGGCGTCGCGCCGCCACACGCAGATGGGTTGGCGGCGGGGTTGCCTGTCGATTTCGCCCCCCTGCTTGCCCAGGGCCATGCTGCCGGCCCGCTGCAGCGGATCGCCCAGCGCGCGCAACGCCTCGGCGTGGCGCCGGCGCGGGCCTTGCTGGCCTCGGGGCTGGTCTCGCCGGCAAGCCATGCGCTGGCGCTGGCGCAACGCTGGCAAGGCCCGGTCCTGCCCGTCATCCCCGCGCTCGCGCCCGATATTCCGCTTGCCTCGCTCGGTGCCGGCATGGCGCGCCTCGCCGACGGGCGCTGGCTGCTTTCGGCCGAGGCCGACCATATCGGCAATCTGCTGCAATTGCCGCCTGAGCACCTCAGCGGCCATCTCGTTGTGATCCCGTCGCGCGATTTCCAGAGCGCGGTCCGCGAGGCGCTGGCAGCGCGCATCGCCGATGAGGCAAGCGAAAGCCTGCCACGCCACCGGCCGGCATTGAGCATCCGTACGGGCGCGAACCGCGTCCAACTGGCGCTGGCCGTCATGCTCACCGTTGCCTTGCCTGCCGCCTTCCTGGAGCCTTCGGGCATTGTGCTTGGCGTCGGTCTGTTCGCATGCGCGCTGCTGTTTGTTGCGGCGATCCTGCTGCATCTCACGCTGCTTGCCGAGCCCGTGCCGCAGGCGCCGCGGGCTCCCGACGTGCCCGACGCGGCGCTGCCGCGCTATGGCGTGCTGGTGCCGCTTTACAACGAGGCGCGCATCGTGCCCAAGCTGCTGGCGGCGCTCGGGCGTCTCGATTATCCGCCGGAGAAGCTCGACATCCGCATCTGTGTCGAGCAGGACGACGCCACGACGCGCGCGGCGCTCGGTGCGGCTGCCCTGCCGAACTGGATGCAGGTCGTCGTGGTGCCGGCGGGTCGCCCGCGCACCAAGCCGCGCGCGCTGAATGCCGGCCTGATCGGCATGGTGGCCGAGTTCGTCGCGGTTTATGACGCGGAGGACGATCCCGACCCGCGCCAGCTGCGCGATGCGGTGGCGCTGTTTCGGTGCTTCGATGGCCGGATCGCTTGCCTGCAGGCGCATCTTGCCATCGACAATAGCGATGAATCCTGGCTTTCCCGGCTGTTTGCCATGGAATATGCCGCGTTGTTCGAGGTGCTGAAACCGGCGCTCGCCCGCAACGATCTGCCGGTGCCGCTTGGCGGCACGTCCAACCATTTCCGCCTGGGCGTGCTGCGCCAACTCGGCGGCTGGGACGCCTGGAACGTCACCGAGGATGCCGATCTCGGTATCCGCATCGCGCGCGCCGGCTACCGCGTCGCCGACCTGCCCTCGCTGACCTATGAGGAAGCACCCGTCGGCCTCGGCGCCTGGCTCGGCCAGCGCCGGCGCTGGCTCAAGGGCTGGATGCAGACGCTGATCACCCATAGCCGGTCGCCGCTGCGCACGGCGCGCGAGCTTGGCCCAGCCGGGGCGCTGGCGCTTCTGACCACGGTCGGCGGAACGGTGATCGGAACCCTCGGTTTCCCGGTGCTTTCCGGCAGTTTCGCGCTGCGTCTCGGCGACATGACGGCGCTGGGCGCCGGCGGGCCGCTGAGCTGGCTGACCGATGCGGTGGCAGTGCTGGTTTTTCTGCTCGGTACATGCATGATGGCGCTGCCGATCGCGCTCGGATTGTATCGGCGGCGGATGCTGGTGCTGTTGCCGTGGATCGTGCTGCTGCCGGTTTATGCCGTGCTTGCCTCGCTCGCCGCCTGGCAGGCGTTGGTGGAACTGCTGTGGCGACCGTTCCACTGGGAGAAGACGGAGCATGGCCTTGCCCGCAAATCGCGCCTGCGGCCGGTGCCCGGTGGCCGGCGCCCGACATGAGCCTGCCCAGCTTTTGCCCGTATTCATTCCCGACCCGTTCAGGAACCATGCTGTTTCATGCGGGTTGGATTTCGTTCGAGACAGTTGAGCAAGGATTGAGATGCCATGATCGGTTTGAAGCGGCTTTTGTTGTCCGGCGTCGTCGTGCCGGTCTTCCTGATGGTCCAGCCCGGCTTCGCCCAGGCGCAGGGGTTCCCCGGCAATCAGGACCAGCGTCAGGAGCAGCGTCAGCGCCCGCAGCAGCGGCCTCAGCAGCAGCGTCCGGCCGCGCCGCAGCCCCATGCACAGCCGCAGCGTCCGCAGGCACCCGCCGCGCCGCGCATGCAGCCGCAGCCGCAACGGCCGGCGGCGCAGCCGTTCCAGCCGGGCGTGCAGCAGCCTCGCCCGGCCGCCCCGGCCGAGCGCATGGCGCCGCCGCGCATGCAGCAGCCATTCCAGCCGCGCGTGCAGCAGCCGCAGCGGCCGGCGGCGCCCGAGCGGACGATGCCGCAGCGCCCGCAGCCGGCGCAGCCCACGCCGCGCGCCGAGCCCGCGCCGCAGATGCGGCAACCGGCGCCCAGGCCCGGCACGCCGTCGCAGAGGCCGGAGCGGCCGGTGCCGCCAGCGGTCCAGCCGGGTCAGGCCGCGCCGCCGGCCGGCCGGCCGGGGCCTGGCCAGCGCCCCGATGAATCGCGGCGCCCGAATGATTCGCGAGGTCCGAATGATTCGCGCCGTCCGGGGCAGCCCGTGCCGCCAGCCGCCCAGCCCGGCCAGATTCCGGCGCAGCCCGGTCAGCGCCCGGGTGAGGCGACACGTCCCGGACAATTCATGCCGCCGGCGGGGCAGCAGCGTCCGCCCGGCGCGCGCCCCGGCTCCGATCAGCGCGGGCAGGATCAGCGTGGCCAAGACCAACGCGGACAGGATCAACGCGGTCCCGGCCAGCGTGGCCCGGACGGGCGCGATCAGGGCCGGCGCGGCATCGGGCCGGGCGGCGCGGCGCTGGGCGGCGCGGCGATCGGCGCGGCCGGCGGCTTCCTCGCCGGCCAGGCGATGCGCCGGCTCGACGAGGTGCGCGGCCAGCGTCAGGAGAGCAACGAGGACGGCCGCACCTATATCCGCGAGCCGGGCCGCACCATCATCCGCGACAAGGACCGCATGTTCATCCGGCATGACGAGAACGAGCGCTTCCGCAATCTCGACCGTGGCCGCGATCTGCGCCAGGAGCGCCGGGGCGACGATTTCGTCACCTATTTCCCGCGTCCGAACGGCGAGCAGATCGTCACGCTGACCGATCGCAACGGCCGCATGCTCAAGCGCTATCGCCGCTTCCGCGACGGGCGCGAGATCATCATCATCGACAACAGCTTCGGCCCGATGGGCGGGCCGGAATACGATACCGTGCTGCTGCCGCTGCCGGTGCTGACCATGCCGCGCGAGCGCTATATTCTCGATGCGGACACGGCGGACGAATCGCAGATCTACGAGACGCTGGTGGCGCCTCCGGTCGCGCCGCTGCCGCGCCGCTACACGCTCGACCAGGTGCGCTACAGCCATGACCTGAGAGCCCATATGCGCAGCGTCGATCTCGATACGATCAACTTCGACACCGGCTCCTGGGCCGTGACGCAGGATCAGGTCGGGCAACTGGCCAATATCGCCAGGGCGCTCAACCAGGCGATCAGCCGCAACCACAACGAGGTCTTCCTGATCGAGGGCTATACCGATGCGGTCGGTTCCGATGTCGACAACCTGTCGCTGTCCGACCGCCGCGCCGCCTCGGTCGCGACCATCCTGACGGAGGACTTCAAGGTGCCGCCCGAGAACCTCACCACGCAGGGCTATGGCGAGGAATATCTTAAGGTGCAGACGCAGGAGGACAACCGCCAGAACCGGCGCGTCACGGTGCGCCGCATCACGCCGCTGCTGAACCAGGACGCCCAGCAGTAAGGGACGCCCAGCAGTAAGGCGCCAGCGGTTTACGCAGGCCGCCTGGCGGGTCTATAGAAGCGGGCGCGGCGCTTGGGCCGCGCCCGTTTTTACATCATGCTGTATCTTCTCGCCTATATCGCCACGATCCCCGCCGCCAACTGGATGATCGGCCATGTCGGCACGGTTTGCCTCGCGGACGGGCCGTGCCTGATCCCGGTCTGGCCCGGTATCACCGCGCCGAGCGGCGTGCTGATGGCGGGCGCGGCGCTGGTACTGCGCGACATGGTGCAGTTCCGCCTCGGCAAGCGCTGGGGCCTGACGGCAATCGCCATCGGCGCCGGCCTGTCGGCGCTGGTCGCGCCGCCGGCGCTGGTCATCGCCTCGACGATCGCCTTCCTGCTCTCGGAACTGGCCGATTTCGTGGTCTATACTCCGCTTGCCGCCCGCCGGCTGGTCACGGCGGTGATCCTGTCCGGCATCGTCGGCACGGTGATCGACAGCGTGGTGTTCCTCGGCCTTGCCTTCGGCTCGCTCGCCCATCTCGAGGGCCAGATCATCGGCAAGGCGTGGATGGTGCTGTTCGCGGCGCCCTTGATCAAGCTGCTGCGCACGCGGCGAGAGCACAAACCGGTGTGAGGGATTGGCTGAAGAATCTTCGGCCCCTCCAGCCTTCCATCAGCCCTCATCCTGAGCTTGTCGAAGGATGGTCCAGCGCGCACAGGAAACATCCTTCGACAAGCTCAGGATGAGGCGGAGGTAGAGGCAATCGCAGGCCGCGGGTTCAGGCGCGAAAATGCTTCGAGAGCTTGAGCCCCTGCGCCTGATAATTCGATTTCAGGTCGGCGCCATAGAGCTGCGCCGGCCGCTCGGCCATGCGCTCATAGACCAGGCGCCCGACGGTCTGGCCATCCTCGATGATGAAGGGCACGTCATGCGAGCGCACCTCGAGCACGGCGCGCGAGCCGGAGCCGCCGGCGGCCGAATGGCCGAAGCCCGGATCGAAGAAGCCGGCATAATGCACGCGGAATTCGCCGACCAGCGGATCGAACGGCACCATTTCGGCGGCATAGTCGGGCGGCACATGCACCGCCTCCTTCGAGGCGAGGATGTAGAATTCTCCCGGATCGAGCACGAGTGCGTCATGCGCCTCGGCGTGGATCGGCTCCCAATAGTCGCGCATCGCATAGGCGGCGACGCGGTCGATGTCGACGAGGCCGGTATGGCGCTTGCCGCGATAGCCGACGAGTCCGTCCGGCGTCTGGGCCGAGAGATCGACGCTGACGCCGATGCCGCCGGCGACCGAGGCGGCGGCGTCCGAGGTGAGCTTTTCGCGCGCATGCAGGGCAAGCGTTTCGGTGTCGCTCAGGCGCACGATGCCGTGGCGCAGCCTGATCTGCGACAGGCGCGAGCCCTTGCGCACCAGCACCGGGAAGGTGCGCGGCGAGATTTCGGCATAGAGCGGGCCATGATAGCCGGCCGGGATGGTATCGAAGGATTGCGCGCGGTCGACGATGACGCGCGTGAACACGTCGAGCCGCCCGGTCGAGCTTTTCGGATTGGCGCCCGCGGCGACATTGTCGGGCAGGGCCATGCTTTCGCATAATTCGGCGATATAGACGCAGCCGGTCTCCAGCACCGCGCCGGCGCTAAGATCGATCTCGTGCAGCGCAAGCCGGTCGATGCAGGCGGCGACCGTGCGGTGCGCGCCCGGCAGGAAGCTCGCGCGCACCCGCCACGCCCGGCGCGCCAGCCTGAGATCGAGGCTCGCCGGCTGGACCTGGCCGGGCGCGAGCGGATCGCTGATCGCGATCAGCCCCTCCGCGATCGCGGCGGCAAGCATGCCGCTGGAGAAAATCCCCTGTTTCATGCCTTTTGGTAGCTGCACGAGCGCGAGGCGCCAAGCGCTCCGCCGGCTTATCCCCTGCGGCATTTTCCGTCGAAGCGGTAAGGCGCCTCGCACACCCGCATGATTGACGGCGATGGCCGCTCCGTCCTACCACCGCCGCAGCCTGTCGAGAAAAGGAAAGCCGCATGTATCGGGCGCGGACCCGCAATATCGAGGTCACGGTGACGCCGCGCTTCATGCCCGAGCAATCGAAGCCGCGCGCGCGCCAGTATTTCTGGGCCTACACCGTCGAGATCGTCAATCTGGGCGCAGAAACCGTGCGCCTGCATGCTCGGCACTGGCGCATCACCGATGGCGAGGGCCGCGAGCAGCGCGTCGACGGGCTCGGCGTCGTCGGCGAGCAGCCGGTGCTGGCGGCCGGCGAGCGTTTCGAATACACCAGCGGCTGCCCGCTCGAAACGCCGGCCGGCATCATGGCCGGCAGCTACGAGATGGTCACCGACGCGGGCGAGGAGTTCATGGTCGAGATCCCGGCCTTTTCGCTCGACAGCCCGCATGACGTGCGCACGCTGAACTGAGCGCGGATCAAGCGCCCGTGCTGGCTGAACTCGGCCTTTACCTGATCACGCGCGTGCCGCGCCCGGTGCGCCGGCTCGGCCTGCTGCGCGAAAGCGTTGGCCTGTGGTCGCGCAGCGCCCGGCAGAAGGTGGCCTGGGCGCCGCATTACGCGCGCTGCCGACAGGTGGTGGCGAAGCTCGCCGGCGAGATCGGCCATGGCCGCACTGTACTTGTGCTCGGCTCGGGGCTGGTGCGCGACGTGCCGATTGATCTACTGGCGGCGCGGTTCGACCGCGTCGTGCTCGTCGATGCCGTGCATCTGCCGACCGTCCGGCTGCGCCTTGCCCGCTACCGCAACCTCGCCTTCGACCGGCGCGACCTGACCGGGGCGCTCGACTGGCTCGCCGGCCGCGCCGGCCAGCGTGTCGCGCCGCTGGAGGATTATCTTGCCGATGACAGCATCGATCTGGTGATCTCGGCCAACCTGCTGTCGCAACTGCCGATCCCGCTCGCCAACTGGATCGCGCGCCAGCACGGCCGCGCCGAGCGTTTTCCGGAGGATGTGCCGGCGCAGGCTGTCGGCTGGCATCTCGACGATCTGGCGCGGTTTCGCTGCCCGGTCTGCCTACTCACCGATGTCGAGATGCGCGAGGAGAACCGCGACGGCGAGGTCGGCAAGCGCCTCGATTTGCTGCATGGGGCCCGGTTGCCGGAACCAGACGATGCCTGGGACTGGCCGGTGGCGCCCTACGGCGAGAGCGCGCGCGATTTCGCCTATATCCACCGCGTGCACGCCTATCGCCGCTTCGGTGCCGGGCTCACGGCACCCGGTTCTTCTCCGCCGCCGGCGGCAGCGGATCGGCCAGCGCCGGATTGACCAGCGTGCCGGCGCGGCTGTCGCTCGTGCCATTGCCGTGATGCGCGGCGGCGGTCTGGCGTTCGATCATGCGATGCACGCGCGGCGGCTTGGCGCCGCGATGCAGCGCGCGCACGCGTTCCCACACCACGGCATCGGCATGGGTGACGCGTTGGTTCTGGCGCACATATTCGACCCAGGTCGGGCTGTGATAGCGTTCGACCCACAGCCGCGCATCGGCGAGGTCGCGCAGCAATTGCCAGTGGCGCGCGCCGTCGCGCCGGCGCACGCGCTTGCGCTCGGCCATGGCGCGCAGGAAGGCGATCACGTCCTTCTCGTCGATGATATATTCGATCGTCACCACGATCGGCCCGCTGCGCGGCTCGATCGGCACCGCGATTTCGGGCTCCTTCCAGCGGCTCCACGGGTCGAGATTCAGCATCGAAAGCTGCGGCAGCGCGTAGAGGAAGCCGATGGCGCCGCCGATCAGGCTGGCAACGGCCGCCCATTGCAGCGCCGTCGTCACGCCGTAATGCTCGGCGAGCGTGCCCCACAGCCAGCTGCCGAAGGTCATGCCGCCGAAGGTCGCGACCTGGTAGAGCGCCAGCGCCCGCCCGACGACCCAGCGCGGCGCCGAAAGCTGCACCGTGACGTTGAAGGTCGACAGCGCCAGCACCCAGCACGCGCCGCCGATCACCTGCACCGCCATCACCAGCGGCGTCATGCCCTCGAGCCCCGACACGGCCGAACAGACCGCGAAGCCGAGGAAGGATAGCCGCACCAGCCACTCGACCGAGAGCCTGTAGCGCGCCCGGCTGCTGGCGAGCGCGCCGATCACCGCGCCGACGCCGAAGAAGCCGAGCAGCAGGCCATAGGTCAGCGGGCCGCCATGGATCAGGTCGCGCGCCATCAGCGGCATCAGCGCCATCACCGCGATCGCGCCAAGGCCGAACATGAACGAGCGCACCAGCACGATGACGATGTTGGGCGACATCGCCACGTAGCGCAGCCCGGCGCCCATCGCCATCACCATGGTCTCGCGCGGCAGCAGGCTCTCGACCTTCGGTGCGCGCCAGCGCGCCAAGACGCCGATCAGGCCGATATAGCTGAGCGCGTTGATCAGGAACGCCATGCTGGCGCCGGCGGTGGCCACGATCGCGCCGCCGATCGCCGGCCCGACGCTGCGCGCGATGTTGAACGCCATGCTGTTGAGAGCGACCGCCGCCGGCAGGTCGGCGCGCGGCACCATGTCGCCGACCGAGGATTGCCAGGCCGGCCCGTTCAGCGCCGAGCCGCAGCCGATCAGGAAGGTGAAGCCGAGCAGCATCCACGGCGTGATCCAGCCGCCATAGGCGAACACGGCGAGCGCGACCGAGAACACGAACATCGTGCCCTGCGCGGTAATCATCACCCAGCGCCGGTCGAAATTGTCGGAAATCGCGCCGGCAAGCAGCGCGAACAGCACCACCGGCAGGTTGGTCGAGGCCTGCACCAGCGCCACCATATCGGCCGATGGCGTGATCGAGGTCATCAGCCACGACGCGCCGACCGCCTGGATCAGCGTGCCGAAATTCGAGGCGAGGTTGGCGATCCAGATGTTGCGATACACGGTGTGGCGGAACGGCGCCAGCGACGAGGACGGCCCGTCCTGATGGCGGGCGGCATCCTCGATCGCCGCGATATCCTCGGTGGTATGCGCGTGCGGTTCGACCATGTGTCAATCGATAGCGGTTGCGCCGTTGCGTGCCAACCGCCTTGGGGCGCGTGACGGCGTGCCCGGGTTGTTATTGCAGGGGAATGACGCGGAACATGGTTGCCGGATCGGGGCCGGCATGAGGCGGGGGCGTTCCCGCCTCCCGATCTCGTCTCGGCCTTGCGCCGGGACCCAGGGAACCGGGCGCCCGCCGAAATGATGGGTCCCGGCTCAAGGCCGGGATAAGCCCCGCGCTTTTCTGATCGGGATGGGCCAGTCCTTTACACCGATTTGGCGCCCCACATGCCGAGAAGCCGCGCGCCTCAGCCCTGCGCCGGCACCTCGATCTCGGCCGGCGTGAAACTGTAACGCGTCGAGCAGAATTCGCAGGTGACGCCGATCTGGCCATCGTCGCCGATCATAGCGCGCCGGTCGTCGGGCGAGAATTTCGAGAACATCGCCATGATGCGCTCGCGCGAGCAGCGGCACGCCTCGCGCAACGGCTGGCGCTCGAACACCGTGACGCCGCGCTCGTGGAACAGCCGGTACAGCAATTCCTCGCTGGAGAGCGCCGGATCGACCAGTTCGTGATCCTCGATCGTCTCGGTCAGCGCCCTGACCTCGACCCAGGCATCGTCCTCGGCGAAGGCCGGCGGCGTGGTGCCTTCCGGCGCATCGCCGGGGTCAAGCTCCTGCTGGCGCTGGCGTTCCGGCGACACGGGCAGGAACTGCACCAGCAGCCCGCCGGCGCGCCAATGCGTGGCGCCGCCGGGTTCGGCCACTTCCGCCACCGCCAGCCGCACGCGGGTCGGGATCTGCTCGGACTGGCGGAAATACTGGTGCGCCGCCTCCTCGAGGCTCTGGCCTTCGAGCGCGACGATGCCCTGGTAGCGGTTCATGTCGCCGCCGGGCTCGATCGTCATGGCGAGATAGCCGTTGCCGATCAGCGCCGCGATATCCGCGCCGGTCTCGGCCACGCGCGCGGCGTCGAACCGGGCATAGGCGCGCAGCCTGTCGGGCGCCTCGAAATCGACCACCAGAAGGTCGATGGGGCCGTCCGTCTTGGTCTGGAACTGGAAGCGGCCGTCGAATTTCAGCGAGGTGCCGAGCAGCGCCGTCAGCACCGCCGCTTCGGCGACGGCGCGCGATACGCCTTCCGGATAGCCATGGCGCTGGATGATGGTGTCGATCGCGGGCCCAAGCCGCACGACGCGGCCGCGCGCATCGAGCGCCGTGACCTGGAACGGCAGCGCGACGTCATCCAGCGCGGTCGTGCTGGCGGCGGGCGCCTGCATCAGGCGACCGCTCCGAAGCACCAGGCCAGGATGCCCTTCTGGGCATGCAGCCGGTTCTCGGCCTCGTCGAACACCACCGATTGCAGACCGTCCATCACCGCGTCGGTCACTTCCTCGCCGCGCGTCGCCGGCAGGCAATGCATGACGATGGCGTCGGATTGCGCCTCACGCAGCAGCTTCTCGTTGACCTGATAGGGTTTCAGCAGGTTGTGGCGGCGGCCCTCGTCCTTGTCGCCCATCGACACCCAGCAATCGGTGATGACGCAGTCGGCGCCCTCGGCCGCCTCATAGGGATCCGCGGTCAGGCGGATGTCGGCGCCCTGGCTTTTGGCCCAGGCGATCAGTTCGGGCCGGGGCGCAAGCTCCGGCGGCGTGGCGATCTTGAAGGTGAAGGGAAAGCGCGCAGCCGCATGCGTCCACGAGGCGAGCACGTTGTTGGCGTCACCCGTCCAGGCGATGGTGCGCCCGGCGATCGGGCCCTTCTTCTCCTCGAAGGTCATGATGTCGGCCATCACCTGGCACGGATGCGAGCGCTTGGTCAGGCCGTTGATCACCGGCACGGTGGCGTTCGCCGCCAGTTCGACCAGTTGGTCGTGATCCAGCATGCGGATCATGATGGCGTCGACATAGCGCGACATGACGCGCGCCGTATCGGCGATCGACTCGCGCTCGCCAAGCTCGATCTCGCTGCCAGACACCATCAGGCTCTGGCCGCCGAGTTCGCGAATGCCGACATCGAACGACATGCGCGTGCGCAGCGAGGGCTGCTCGAACACCATGGCGATCTTCTTGCCGGCGAGCGGCAGGCCGAGCGGGCTGTCCTCGCCGCCATTCCGGCGCGCGGCCCGGCGCTGCGATTTCAGCGCATGGGCGGTATCCAGCATCAACTGCAGGTCTTCGGCCGAGAAATCCGACAGGTCGAGGAAGTGGCGCAGTGACGTCATCGGCTCACTCCGCCGCCGAGGGCCGGGCGGCCGCCTGGCTCGCCTCGACCCGCGCGCAGGCCCGGTCGAGCCGCTCGAACATTTCCGTGATCTCGCTGTCGCCGATGGTGAGCGGCGGCACGAGGCGCACGACATTGTCGCCGGCGCCGACCGTCAGCAGGTGCTCGGCGCGCGCCGCATTGACCAGTTCGGTGTTCGGCACCAGCATCTTGAGGCCGAGCATCAGGCCAGTGCCGCGGATCTCCTCGATCAGGCCGCCATGGCGGTCCTTCAGTTCGGCGAGGCGCTGTTTCAGCACCAGCGCGGTTTTCTGCACATGGGCGAGGAATTCCGGCGTCGCGACCTCGTCGAGCACCGCGTTGCCGCAGGCCATGGCGAGCGGGTTGCCGCCATAGGTCGAGCCATGCGTGCCGGCGGTCATGCCCTTGGCGGCCTCGGCCGTCGCAAGGCAGGCGCCGAGCGGGAAGCCGCCGCCGATACCCTTGGCGATCGCCATGATATCGGGCGTGATGCCGGCCCATTCATGCGCGAACAGCTTGCCGGAGCGCCCGACGCCGCATTGCACCTCGTCGAGGATCAACAGCAGGCCGTGCGCGTCGCACAGCGCGCGCATCTCGCGCAGCGCCTGGTGCGGCACGGGGCGGATGCCGCCCTCGCCCTGGATCGGCTCGATCAAGATCGCGGCGGTTTCCGGGCCGATGGTGGCCTTGAGCAGGTCGCTGTCGCCAAAGGCGATATGGTCGAAGCCGGGCATTTCCGGCCCGAACCCGTCAAGGTATTTCTGGTTGCCGCCGGCGGCGATCGTCGCCAGCGTGCGGCCATGGAAGGCGCCCTGGAAGGTGATGATGCGATAGCGCTCGGGGTGGCCGTTCGCCGAATGGTACTTGCGCGCCATCTTGATCGAACATTCGAGCGCTTCCGCGCCGGAATTGGTGAAGAAGGTCAGGTCGGCGAAGGTCAGGTCGGCGAGGCGCTCGGCGAGGCGCTCGCCTTCCGGGATGCGATACAGGTTGGAGGTGTGCCAGAGCTTGGCCGCCTGCTCGGTCAGCGCCTTGACCAGCCTCGGGTGGCTGTGGCCGAGGCAGGACACGGCGATGCCGCCGCCGAAATCGAGATAGCGCTCGCCATCGGTGGTGGTCAGCCAGGCGCCGTCCCCCCTCTCAAAAGCGAAATCGGTGCGGGCATAGGTTGGCAGAATAGCGGATGTCACGGGACAATATCCTCGAGGCGTGAAACGTCGGATGGTTCAGGTTGCGGACAAGGAGCGGCGTCCGGCACTCGGGCCGGAGGCACGCGCGGCGGGGCTCATCGTCGCCCGTCTTGCCGCCATGATGTCGTCTTCCGCAGCGCCATCGTCATCATCCGGGATATCGCTCGCTCCGGGGCTTTGCCGGAAATCCGCGCTGGCCGAAAAATCGAAATGCCGCTCGATCCGAACGGCACCGCGCAATTCTCCGATTTTCCGGCCCGGCTGTCAATCGATGACGATCGGCGTTGCCGGAATGCCGTGTTTGCCGGAATTTCGTCGTTTTCCCCAGCGAATGACTGGGGATAACCGACCGACACGCCCGCTACGGATTGCATCGCTTTCCCGCGATATAGTAGCAAAAGAGCAGAACCACACGACATCTCGTGGCGCCGCATGGCAAGCGGCGAACGGAGCAGCGCCAGGGCGCGCTTTCCGAAGCGAGAAGGATTCCGAACACAAGGAGCGGCAGCATGTCCTGGAGCGACGAACGGGTGGAACTCCTGAAGAAGCTCTGGCAGGACGGCCTGAGCGCCAGCCAGATCGCGGCCGAGCTTGGCGGCGTGACGCGCAATGCCGTGATCGGCAAGGTGCATCGCCTCGGCCTGTCCGGCCGGGCCAAGGCCAATGTCGCGCCCGTGCAGCGCCAGCGCAAGGCGGCGGCCAAGCCGGCCGTCAAGACGATGGTCTTCCATCACTCCCGCGGCGGCGCGGCGCTCGCCCCCGTCATGGTCACCAGCCCGATGGAGGAAGAACTGCTCGAGGCGCAGCCCGTCAACCAGACCGTGGTCATCCCGATGACCAAGCGCGTCTCGATCATGGAATTGCGCGAGGGTGTGTGCCGCTGGCCGCTTGGCGATCCGCTCAATGCGGATTTCGCGTTCTGCGGCAATGACTGCTCGATCGGCGCGACCTACTGCGCGCATCACGCCGGCATCGCCTTCCAGCCGAGCATCGACCGCCGGCGCGACCGCCAGCCGCGCGTGTGAGCGCCATGCTGCAAAGGGTCGCCGTCGCCACCAGCTATTGCGATTATGTCGTGCATGATCGCCTCGCCTGGTTCTCCGGCTATGTGCCCGAGAACGACCCCGACGCGCCGATGGCGGGGCAGGTCGCCGATGTGCTGCACCAGATCGAGCAGTCGCTCGCCGAGATCGGCAGCGGCAAGGACCGCATCCTGCAGGCGGTGGTCTGGCTCGCCGACATGGCGGATTTCGAGGCGCTGAACGCGGTCTGGGATGCTTGGGTCGTGCCCGGCGCGGCGCCTGCCCGCGCCTGCGTCGAAGCCAAGCTCGCCAATCCGCGCTACCGGCTCGAGATCAAGATCATCGCGGCGGTTTGAACGCGCTCATGATTTGGCAAAAGTCTCGTCGAACGCGTAGCCGGCGCCGCGCACGGTGCGGATCGGGTCGGGCTGGCGCGGCTGGTTGAGCGCCTTGCGCAGCCGGCCGACATGCACGTCGACGGTGCGCTCGTCGATATAGACGTCGCGGCCCCACACGCTGTCGAGCATCTGCTCGCGCGTGAACACGCGGCCGGGGCTCTGCATCAGGAATTCGAGCAGCCGGAATTCGGTCGGCCCGAGATGCAGGTCGTGGCCGGCGCGGCGCACGCGATGGCTGTCGCGGTCGAGCTCGATATCGCCGGCGGCAAGGCGCGCCGCGAGGTGCTCGGGCTTGGCGCGGCGCAGCAGCGAGCGCACGCGCGCCAGCAGCTCCGGCACCGAGAACGGCTTGACGACATAGTCGTCGGCACCCGTCGCGAGCCCGCGCACGCGCTCGGCCTCCTCGCCGCGCGCCGTCAGCATGATCACCGGCAGGCGTTTGGTGTCCTCGCGCGCTCTCAGGCGCCGGCACAATTCGATGCCGGACAGGCCCGGCAGCATCCAGTCGAGCAGCACGAGGTCGGGCGGCGCCTCGCGCAGGCGGATTTCGGCCTCGTCGCCGCGCGCGACGCTCTCGACCTCGTAGCCCTCGGCCTCCAGGTTGTAGCGCAGCAGCAGCGTCAGCGCTTCCTCGTCCTCGACGACCATGATGCGCATCGCGGCCGCCATCAGCCGGCCGAGACGTCGCTGAGCGCCGTGATGCTGCCCGGCCCCTTCGGGCGGTCGAGCGGCAGCGAGGCGCCGGTGACGAGATAATGCACCGTCTCGGCGATGTTGGTGGCGTGATCGCCGATGCGCTCGAGATTCTTGGCGGTGAACAGCAGATGCGTCGAGAAGGTGATGTTGCGCGGATCCTCCATCATATAGGTCAGGAGCTCGCGGAAGATCGAGGTGTAGAGCGCGTCGACCTCGGTGTCGCGCTGCCAGACATCGACGGCATTCTCGACCGAGCGCGCGGTATAGCTGTCGAGCACGACCTTGAGCTGCATCAGCACCAGCTTGCTCAGGTGCATCAGGCCGATGACGGCCTTCGGCAGCAGGGTCTGGCCCTCCATGGCCATGACGCGCTTGCCGATATTCTTGGCGAGATCGCCGACGCGCTCGAGATCGGAGGCGATGCGGATCGTCGCCACGATGTCGCGCAGGTCGACCGCCATCGGCTGGCGCCGGGCGATGGTCAGCACCGCCGCCTCCTCGATCTCACGCTGCAGCGCATCGAGGCGCGCATCCATCTGGCGCACGCTCTGGGCGAGCTCGGCGTCGCGGCGCGACAAGGCGAGCATCGCGTCGCTGACCATTTTCTCGGCCAGGCCCCCCATCTCGGCGATCTTCTGCTTGAGGGCGTTCAGTTCCTGGTCGAACGCCGTGACGATATGTTCGGACATCTCGCTTCCTCCTCGGCCGCGGCCGTCAGCCGAAACGGCCGGTGATGTAATCCTGCGTGCGCTTGTCGGACGGCGCGGTGAACATCTGCGAGGTGACGCCGAACTCGACCAACTCGCCCAGATACATGAAGGCGGTCTGGCTCGAGACGCGCGCCGCCTGCTGCATGTTATGCGTGACGATGGCGATCGTGTAGTCGCTCGACAATTCGTCGATCAGTTCCTCGATCTTGGCGGTCGAGATCGGATCGAGCGCCGAGCACGGCTCGTCGAACAGGATCACTTCCGGCTTGATCGCCACGGTGCGCGCGATGCACAGGCGCTGCTGCTGGCCGCCGGACAGGCCGAGCCCGCTGCTGCCGAGCTTGTCCTTGACCTCGTTCCAGATCGCGGCGCGCCTGAGCGCCGTCTCGACGCGCCCGTCCATCTCGGCTTTCGGCAGGTGCTCGTAGAGGCGGATGCCGAAGGCGATATTGTCGTAGATCGACATCGGGAACGGCGTCGGCTTCTGGAACACCATGCCGATGCGCGAGCGCAGCAGGTTACGGTCCTGGTCCGGCGCCAGCACGTTGGCGCCGTCGAACAGCACCTCGCCCTCGGCATGCTGGCCGGGATAGAGGTCGTACATGCGGTTAAGCACGCGCAGCAGCGTGGACTTGCCGCAGCCGGACGGGCCGATGAAGGCCGTCACCTTGCGGTCGTAGAGCGGCAGCGAGATGCCCTTCAGGGCGAGCGAGGTGCCGTAATAGAATTTCAGGTCGCGGATCGTGATCTTTTCGCGGAGAGCCGCGTCCGGCGTGGCGGGCATGGTCATCGGGCTTTCCATGGTCATCGGGATTTCCGGGATCATCGGGTCTTTCGGGATCATCGGGTCTTTCCCTTGGCGACGATGAGGCGGGCCATGATGCTGAGCGTCAGGACCGAGAAGGTGATGATGAGGGCGCCGGTCCAGGCGAGCGCCTGCCAGTCCTTGTACGGGCTGAGCGCGAACTGGAAGATCACCACCGGTAGGCTGGCCATCGGCGCGTTGAGATTGGTGCTCCAGAACTGGTTGTTCAGCGAGGTGAACAACAGCGGCGCGGTCTCGCCGCTGACGCGGGCGATGGCGAGCAGCACGCCGGTGACGAGGCCGGCGCTCGCCGCCTTGTAGGCGATGTGGCGGATGACCAGCGAGCGCGGCATGCCGAGCGCGGCGCCGGCCTCGCGCAGCGTGTTCGGCACCAGGTTCAGCATGTCCTCGGTGGTGCGCACCACGACCGGGATCACCAGGATGGCGAGCGAGACCGCGCCGGCGAGCCCGGAGAAATGCCCCATCTGCGCGACCATCACCGTGTAGACGAACAGGCCGATGACGATCGAGGGCGCACTGAGCAGGATGTCGTTGATGAAGCGCACCACCAGCGTCAGCTTCGAGGTACGGCCATATTCGGCCATGTAGGTGCCGGCCAGCATGCCGATCGGCGTACCGATCACCACACCGATCACCGTCATGATGATGCTGCCGGCGATCGGGTTGAGCAGGCCGCCGGCGCTGCCGGGCGGCGGCGTCATCTCGGTGAACACCGCCAGCGACAGGCCGGCGAAGCCCTTGAACAGCAAGGTTGCCAGGATCAGCACCAGCCAGAGCAGGCCGAAGCCGGCGGCGGCGACCGAGAGGCTCATCCACAGGTTGTTGCTGCGGCGGCGCGCGGGATAATACGACATCTCTATCTCCCGGCCTTGGCGTCGAGGCGCATCAGCATGAGGCGCGCGGCAGCCAGCACGATGAAGGTGATGACGAACAGGATCAGGCCGAGCGCGATCAGCGACGAGGTGTAGATGTCGCCGACCGCCTCGGTGAATTCATTGGCGATGGTGGCCGAGATCGTCGTGCCCGGCGCCAGGATCGAGCCGGAAATCCGGTGCGCGTTGCCGATCACGAAGGTGACCGCCATCGTCTCGCCGAGCGCGCGGCCGAGGCCGAGCATGACGCCGCCGATCACGCCGACGCGCGTATACGGAATGACGATGTTGCGCACCACTTCCCAGGTCGTGCAGCCGAGCCCGTAGGCCGATTCCTTCAGCACCGCCGGCACCGTCTCGAACACGTCGCGCGAGATCGCGGTGACGAAGGGCAGCACCATGATGGCGAGGATCAGCCCCGCCGTCAGCGTGCCGATGCCATAGGGCGGGCCGGCGAACAGCGTGCCGATGCCGGGGATGGCGCCGAGCGAGCCGATCAGCGCCGGCTGGATATATTCCTGCATGAAGGGCGCGAACACGAACAGGCCCCAGATGCCGTAGATGATGCTCGGGATGCCGGCGAGCAGTTCGATGGCGACGCCGATCGGGCGCCTGAGCGCCATCGGGCACAGCTCGGTGAGGAAGATGGCGATGCCGATGCCGACCGGCACCGCGATCAGCAGGGCGATCAGCGAGGTGACGAGCGTGCCGTAGATCGGGGCCGCCGCGCCGAACACCTCGGTGACCGGGTTCCAGCTCTGCGTCGTCAGGAAGCTGAAGCCGAAAGCGTGGAAGGCGGGCAGCGAGCCGTGGATCAGCGACACGATCACGCCGCCGAGCAGCACCAGCACCAGCACGGCGGCGCCGCGCGTCAGGTTGCGGAAGATGGTGTCGCCGGTGCGGAACCGCTTCAGCGACTTGCTTTTCAGCAGGTCGTGTCGCGTTGCGATCTGGGTCTCGAGTGCCATGTCAGTCATTTGCCATTCTCACGAACGCGCCGCCAGACCGAAAATCAGTTGTCCGCGGCCATGGCCCGGGATCGCCCCGGGCCATGGCGCGGCATTACCTCAGTTGCTGGCGCCGGAAAACAGCGGCTTGCCGTCCTTGCCCTTGATGTCGTTGGTCCAGCTCTTCTCGACGAGCTTCACGACCGCCTCGGGCATCGGGATGTAGTCGAGCTCCTCGGCCGCCTTGGCGCCCTTGGCATAGGCCCAGTCGAAGAACTTGAGCGCGGAGGCGGTGGCGGCATCGTCCTGCGGCGTGGCATGCATCAGGATGAAGGTCGCGGCGGTGATCGGCCAGGAATCGGCGCCGGGCTGGTCGGTCAGGATCTGGTAGAAGCCGGGCTCGGCCGACCAGTTCGCATTGGCGGCGGCCGCCTGGAACGTCTTGGTCTCGGGGGCGACCTTCTTGCCGTCATGGTTGATCATGCTGGCGTGGGTCAGGTGGTTCTGCTTGGCATAGGCGTATTCGACATAGCCGATCGAGCCCTTGGTGTTGCCGACATTGTTGGCGACGCCCTCGTTGCCCTTGGCGCCGATGCCGACCGGCCATTCGACCGCCGTGGCGCTGCCGACCTTGGACTTCCAGTCGGCCGAGGTCTTCACCAGGTAGTCGGTGAAGTTGAAGGTCGTGCCCGACCCGTCCGAGCGATGCACCACGGCGATCGCCGTGGACGGCAGCTTCACGTCGGGATTGAGCTTCTTGAGGGCGGCGTCGTCCCAGGTCTTGACGGTGCCGAGGAAGATGTTGGCGAGCGTCGGCCCGTCGATCACCAGTTCGCCGGGCTTGATGCCCTCGAGATTGATCACCGGCACGATGCCGCCCATCACCATCGGGAACTGCACCAGGCCGTCCTTGGCGAGCGCTGCGCCCTTCAGCGGCGCGTCGGTGGCGCCGAAGGTCACGGTCTTGGCCTTGATCTGCTTGATGCCGCCGCCGGAACCGATCGACTGGTAGTTCATGCCGATGCCGGTCTCTTTCTTGTAGCTGTCGGCCCATTTGGCATAGATCGGGTAGGGGAAGGTGGCGCCGGCGCCTGAAATGTCGGCGGCCTGCGCCATGCCGGCGCCGTAAGTCGCGGCGGCGGCGAAAACGGCCACCTTCATGAGGGACGAGAATTTCATCTGAAGCCTCTCTGGCTTGCGGGGGTTGCAGCCGGCCCACGACACCGGAAGCGGCGGAGGCGGGCAGGCCGGGCGACGCTTCCCGCGCCGCACGCCGCACCTCCTAGGGCGCTTATATGACAAGCGCACGACAGACCGTCACATTGTGACAACGACCCGGTTTTGCCCTGTGGGCTCAGTCGCCGCGCATCGGCAGGGTCACGCCGACGCGGGTGCCTTGGCCGAGTTCGCTCTCGATCTCGAGCCGGCCGCGATGCCGGTTGAGGATATGCTTGACGATGGCGAGCCCGAGCCCGGTGCCGCCCTTGTCGCGGCTGCCGGCGCCATCGACGCGGTAGAAGCGCTCGGTCAGGCGCGGGAGATGTTCGGGAGCGATGCCGGCTCCGAAATCGCGCACCGAGACCACCGCCTCGCGCCGGCCGGGCGCGACTTGCCGCACGCCAAGCTCGACCTCGACCTTGCCGCCGGCGCCGCCATATTTGATGGCGTTGCCGATCAGGTTCTCGAACACGCGCAGCAATTCGTCGCGGTCGCCGGCGATCAGCGCCGCCGGCGCGTCCGGATGGCTGAAGCGCAGGCTGACCTCGCGCTCGCGCGCCAGCCCCGCCAGCGTCTCGACGATATGGCCGACGACCGCCACGAGATCGACTTCAGCGCGCGGCTGCACATAGGCGTTCATCTCGATGCGCGACAGCGACAGCAGGTCCTCGATCAGCCGCGACATGCGCCGTGCCTGCTGCGCCATGATGGCGAGGAATTTTTCGCGCGCGGCGGCGTCGCTGCGCGCCGGGCCCTGCAACGTCTCGATGAAGCCGAGCAGCGAGGCGAGCGGCGTGCGCAATTCATGGCTGGCATTGGCGACGAAATTGACGCGCATCGCCTCGAGCGCACGCACCTGCGTCTGGTCGTGCAGCACCACGGCGACGAATTCGCGCGAGTCCGCATCCTGTTCGGCCAGCGCCGAGATCACCACCTCGAAGGCGCGGTCGACCGGCACCTGCTCGACGATCTCGACGCGCTTGCGCTGCGTGTCGCCGGCCAGCACGTGCTCGAGCGCATCGAGCACGTCCGGCGAGCGCATGGCGAAAGACAGCGGCTCGTCGCGGCGCAGTTGCGGAAACACCGCCGCCGCCTCGGTGTTGAACGACACCAGCAGGCCGCGCCGGTCGAGGACCATCATCGGGTCGGGCAGCACATCGAGCAGCCGCTGCAGCCGCGCCGGCAATTCCGGCGCGCCGCGCATCTCCGCCGCCTCGCGGCGCTCCGCCAGGCTGAGGCGGCCGAGTTCCCAGATCGCATAGCCGATCACGGCACCGAGCAGCGCCGGCAGCCATGCCGGCACGGGAAACTCGGCCCAGCCAAACCCGACCAGCGCCAGCATCGCCAGCAGGGCGTAGATGATGCGGCGGCGCGCCCGGCCGTGGCGCGCGCCGCCGGTATCGGGGAAGCGCTCGTCGACGCTCACGGCTGCGACACCTGGTCCGGCTCGGCCACCGGCTGCACGGTCTCCTGCACCGGCGCGTCACTATGCGCCCGGAACAGCCGGGCGTGGCGGATCACCTCGCGCAGGCCGAGCAGGGCGAGGGCGAAGACGAAGGGCAGCAGGTAGTAGAACAGCCGGTACAGCAGCAGCGCGCTCAGCAGCCCCTCGCGCGATTGCGTCGGCCACGCGACGAGCAGCGTCGCCTCGAACACGCCGAGCCCGCCCGGCGCATGCGAGGCGATGCCGAGCAGGCAGGCGAAGACATAGACCGCGATGAAGCTCGAGAACACGATGCCGTGGCCATGCGGCAGCAGCATGTAGAGCACGCCGCCGGCGCAGCACACATCGAGCGCGCCGAGGATGATCTGCCCGAGGCTGACCTTGAAGCTCGGCAGCAGCAGCCGCCATTTCTGCACCACCACGGCGCGCGGCTTGAGCGAGACCCAGACGAGATAGAGCAGCACGACGACGAGCAGCGCCAGCCCGATCAGCCGGTTGGCGGCGCCAGGCAGATGGTTGACCTCGGCAAGCGCTCCGGCCTGCCCGATCAGGCCGAGCGCCAGCACCAGCCCCATGCCGAGCCAGAAGGTGATGCCGGCGATGATCGTCAGGTTGGCGATGCCGGCGCCGCTCAGCCCGGCCGGGCTGTAGATCCAGAACCGCACCGTGGCGGCGGTGAACAGCGGAAACCCGAGCGTGAAGCTGACGGCATAGCTCGCGAACGAGGCCAGCGCCGTGGTGGCATAGCTGATCCTGGCGCCGATCTGGCGCAGCGCCAGCGCGTCATAGCCGGTCAGCAGCAGGTAGGAGCAGCAGGTCAGCGCCAGCGCGAGCAGCAATTGCCGGCTGCCGGTGACGGAGAGCGCGGCTGCGACCTTCGCCATGTCGAGATCGCGCAGGATGTGGACGAGCAGCAGGATCGCGACCGCGAACAGAACGCCGCTGGCGAGCGCGCCGAAACGGCGCCAGCGACGGCGGCGCGCATCCGACGCCGCCGTCTCGCTCGCGGCCTGCGGCGTTCCACGCTCGGACATGGGGGCTCCTGTGCCACGATGGGGCGAGACGATATGCGGGAGCCCCTGCATAGAGCGGGGGCTGCCGGCTGCCAAGCCCGCAACGCCGGCTGCCCGGGCCGGCCCCGGCGCTCAGACGGCCTGCGCCATTTCCAGATAGATCGCCCGTGCTTTCCGGGTCACCGGGCCGGGCTTGCCGTCGCCGACCGGCCGGCCGTCGACCGAACTGATCGGCAGCACGAAGCTGGAGGCGCTGGTCAGGAACATCTCGGCCGCGCCGTGCATCTCCTCGAGCGCGACCTCGCGCTCCTCGATGGTGATCTGGTGCTCGGCCGCCAGCCTGAGCAGCGTGGCGCGCGTGATGCCGGGCAGGATGGCGTTGGACAGCGGCCGCGTGATCAGCCGGCCCTTGCGGTCGACGACGAAGACCGAGGACGAGCCGCCTTCCGTCAGCTTGCCGTCGGCGATCATCAGCGCTTCGTAGGCGCCTTTCTCGGCCGCTTCCTGCTTGGCGAGCACCTGCGCCAGCAGCGCCACCGACTTGATGTCGCAACGCTCCCAGCGGATATCGGGCACCGTGACCACCGGCACGCCGGTTTCGGCGCGCGGATTGGCGGCGAGGGTCTTGGCCTGCGTGAACATCACCATGGTCGGCTGGCCGTCCTTGGGAAAGGCGAAGTCGCGCTCGGCCACGCCGCGCGTGATCTGGATGTAGACGATGCCCTCCTCGAGGGCGTTGAGCGCGATCAGCTTTTCCTGCAGCGGCACGATGGCGTCGAGCGCCACCGGCAGCGCGATGCGGATCGCGCTCAGCGAGCGCTCAAGCCGCGCCAGATGCGCCGCATTGTCGACCAGCCGGCCGCCGAGCACGGCGCTGACCTCGTAAATGCCGTCGGCGAACAGGAAGCCCCGGTCCATGATGGAAATGCGGGCATCCTCGAACGGCACGAAGGCGCCATCGACATAAACGAAACGACTCATCTGCTGCATGTCCTCGTGTTTGTGCGCACGGGGCAAGATTGCGCCCGCGCCGTTGCGGGCGCAACGGCTCAGAACCGGTACCACACCGCCGTGAAGGCGCCGACGTCGCGCGGCACGTTCTTGCCGGCGATGGTGCCGATCGTGCCGCCTTGCACCGACCACCTCTTGTCGATGTCGTAGACCACGCTTGTGACGAGCTTGTGCTCGCGCATGCGGCGGTAGCCGTAGCCGCCGCTTGCGGCCGAGACGCTGTTGAACGATTGCAGCAGCCACAGCCAGCGTTCGCGCGGCCGGATGCCGAGGGTGAAATCGGCGCGGTATTCATCCGCCGGCCCGGCGGTGCGCGCGCGGTAGCCGAGGCTGACGGCGGCATAGCCCGGCCATGACCACAGGTTGAAGTTGACGCTGGCCTGCAAGCGGATGTCGCCTTCGATGCCGGTATGGCCGGCCTGCGCCAGCCGGAAGCGGTCCGTGGCGCCCGACAGCCGCAGGTTGCCTTCGACGGCGATGGAGAACGGCCCGGCCCGGGCGAGCCGCATGCGCAGGCCGAGCCCGCCGAGATCGAGCCCGCGATAGCGGTCGGAGACCGTCACGGCGCCGAAGCGGCTCGTGATGATGTTGGTGACGTAGCGGTCGCTCAGCGTGGTCTGCGCGATGCCGGTCAGCCAGTCGGTGATGCCGTATTCGGCATAGGTGGTCGCCTCGCGTTTCAGGATGCGGGTATTGGCGACCGCCAGTCCCTTGACGTCGAAACCCAGCGCCGCCAGCGTCCAACTCGTGGCGAAGATCATCACCCCCTTGCCTTGCGGCTGGGTGAAGCCGCCGGCCATGACGGAAAGGAAAGTGAGAGGAGTGAACAGGGCCGCAAGGATAACGGCGTGCCATGATGGCAAGTTGAAAAGGAGTGATCGCGCAAGCACGCCAAGAACAGCTCAAGAACAACTTGTTAAAATTGTTCCTTACCTTCCGTCAGCGTGCACGCGGAGTCGAGCCGGCCGCCGGCCGGCTTGTGGATAACCTCGGGCGCGCGATGGATTCCAGTCGTTTCGTGCAGGATTCAGTAGGGAATGGCGCCCTCGACCGTTCCCGAGCGCAACAGGTTGCTCGCATTGGCGCCGAGCCGGTTGAACTGCGAGCCGAACGCCTCGCGCGAGCGCGGGTCGATGATCGCGACGGGCGCGGTGACGATGATGCTCGCCGCCGTGCCGACCGTCGAGACGGCGCCGGTCGCGACCTGGCCGAGCGTCTCGCCGAAGCTCGCGCCGTCATCGCCCAGGGCCTGGCCGCTGGCGAGCCGCGCGCCGATGGCGTTGACGACGCCCGATTGCGCGAATTTGTCATGCGCGATCGAATTATTCGCCTTGACCTTGGTCAGGTCGACCACGGTGAGTTTCTCGGCGGCGAATTCGCTCTTGTACGGCTCCTTGGACGGGTCGACCGCGCCGAGGCGCGGCAGGCCGCCCCACACGCGTTTGGACAGGCCGAGCGCGGCATCGTCCTGCGAGGTGAAGAGGATGAAGGGCGGCCGTTTCGGCCCGATCTCGGCCAGTTGCCGCCGGAACACGTCCGGATCGACATCGGGCGAGGCCAGCATGACGTTCTTGATCTTGGGCGCGAGCCCCTTGTTGCGGATCGCCATCTGGCGCAGCGCTTCCATCGTCACCCAGTTGCCCATCGAATGGGCGAGAATGGAAATCTCGCCGACATTGGGGTCCTTGGCGAGGATCTGCAGGATCGATTCGAGCGCATCGCGCGAGTAATTGGCGCTTTCGCGGTCGTAGCCATAGGCGAGCAACTGGCCGCGCGAGGGCCAGGTGAACAGCACTGGCTGCACCTCGGCATGCGAATCATGCACGATCTGCGCGAAGCGATACACGGCCTCCTCGAAACGCGTGTTGTAGCCATGCACGAACAGCAGCACCTGCCGGTGCGGCGTGCGCTTGATGCGGGCCGAGAAGCGGCGGGCGGCCTCTTTCGGCACCAGCTTTTCCGCTTTCAGCGTCACGAAATCGGTGGCCGGATTGCCGATCTTGCCGGAGGGCCACTGCACTTCGCCGATCTTGCGCGCGCTGTCGGGCGGGATCGATATGGTGAGATCGGCGAATTGTACGCTCTGGCCGCGTTCGCCGGTGAACATCTCGCCGGGCGTAGCACCCTGCGCGCTGCGCGTGGTGGCGACGAGCATCTCGACCTTGCTGGCGCCGGGCGCCGTCTCGGCCACCGGAACCAGGATGCCATCCGGCCGGCCCGCGCAACCGGCAAGGGTCATCGCGGCGAGGGCGGCGGCAATCAGAGCAATCAGGCGCACGCAAACGTCTCCGGCTCTCGCGTGAGCCGCATGGAAGCAGCATCCGGCGCCAAAAGGCAACCCCGCGCCGGGGCGCCGATCCCGGCGCGGGGCCTTTTCGTCAAACCTGTGTCGGATCGGTTACCGAGGCCCCCGGAACGCTGCCCTGGCGCCCATGAGCATCGTCCGGCGACATGTGGGCGATGTGATCGCGCCGCCGGTTCGATCGCGCCCATGACCGGGGCGGGCAGCTCGCGCCGGTTGCCGATCATGTGGGTTGTGCGTGCGCGGCGGTTGTGTGTGGCGCGCCGCGCTCTAAGATCGGCACGGGGGCGTTGATAAGGATTCGACACCGCAATGCCGCGTGCCATCGATTATTATTTCTCGCTTGTTTCGCCCTGGTCCTATCTCGGCCACGACCGTTTCATCGCCCTTGCGCGCGAGCATCGCGCGGAGGTGAATTTCGTGCCGGTTCCGCTCGGCCCGGTCTTCGCGGAAACCGGCGGCCTGCCATTGCCGAAACGCGCGCCGCCGCGCCAGCGCTATCGTTTCGTCGAGATGCAGCGCTGGCGCGAGAAGCTCGGCGTGCCGCTCAACCTGCGTCCGAAATTCTGGCCGGTCGACGGCGCGCTCGCCGACCGCGTCGTGCTCGCGCTCGCCGATGCCGGCCTCGATCCCGACGGCTATATCCGGCGTGCCTTCGCCGGCATCTGGGTCAAGGACCAGAACCTCGCCGACGACGCGGTGCTCGCCCGCATCCTGCGCGAGAGCGACCACGATCCGGCCCGCACCCTGCAGGCGGCGCGCTCCGACAAGGTGGCCGGGCGCTACGCCGACAATGTCCAGCGCACGCTTGACGCCGACGTGTTCGGCGCGCCGGCCTATGTGCTGGAGGGCGAGGTGTTCTGGGGCCAGGACCGGCTCGGCCTGCTCGCGGATGCGCTCGCCTGCGGCCGCAAGCCCTACACGGCGCTGTGAGGCCTCAGGAGGCGCGTTCCAGCAGCCGGCGCAGCTTGGCGACGCGCGTTTCGTCGCTCTCCTGCGAGTCGAGTGAACCGACCCAGTTGCCGGCGCCGTCGAACAGGAACACGGACGCGGTGTGGTTCATGGTGTAGCCGCTCGGCGTCTTCACCTTTTCATAGAAGACGTGGAATTCCTTGGCGATGCGCTGCAATTCCGGCCCGTCCTTGGGGATCAGGCCGATGATGCGCGGATCGAAGGCGGACAGGTAGTCCTTCAGCAGGCTGGCATCGTCGCGCTCGGGATCGACGGTGATGAAATACACCTTGAACGCCTTCGCCTTGGCGGCGAGCGCCGGGTCGGCGTCGAGCGTCTTCATGTTCTGCGACATCTCGAACATCGTCGTCGGGCACACGTCGGGGCATTGCGTGAAGCCGAAGAACAGCGCGTAGGGCTTGCCCTTCAGCGTGGCGCTGTCGAGCGGCGTGCCCGTGGTCGAGGCGAGCACGAACGGGCCGCCGATCGAGGCGGTGCTCAGACCGCTGCCACCGCCGCGCGGAGCCAGCATCACATAGCCGGCCATGATGGCGAGGGCGGCAACTGCCGCCCAAGCCGTGTAACGGATCAAACTCAGCGCGTTCACTGCGTCTTCCCTCCATGCATCTTGCCGCCATGGTCGTGATGAGCGTCCGGCGCCTTGCTGGCGATCGCCTCGACCTTGAACGAGACCGGCACGCGGCCCGCCTTCTCGAAGACCAGCGTGCCCTTGATCGAACTGCCCTGCGTGAAGGGCTGCTTCAGTTCCATGAACATCACATGGTAACCGCCGGGCGCGAGTTTCACCGTGGCGCCGGGCGCGATCTCGAGCCCGCCGGGCACCGCCTGCATTTTCATGACGCCGTTCTCGGTCGCCATGTGGTGGATTTCGGCGACGCCGGCCGCCTCGCACTCGACCGCGACCAGCCGGTCGGGGCTGGTGCCGTTATTGGTGATGCTCATGAAGCCGCCGCCGACCTTGGCGCTGGGTGGCGTCGCCCGCGTCCACGGGTGGCCGATGGTCAGCGTGCCGGCCTTGAATTCGTGCGCGGCGGCCGTGCCGAGCGCCAGCCCGGCCGTCAGGCACAGCCCGGCCAGCACGAGCATGGCGTGCCGAAGCGAAGCGATGATGAGGGATGCGAGCGACCGGCCCGTGCCGGAGCCCGCGTGAAGAACATGGCGCATGGAAATTCTCTCTCGGTTTGCTTGAAGACGAAAACGATCGTTCAGCCGAGATGAGGCGGGCCTGTCGCTGGCGGCAGGTCGGGGCGCGTGGTTGCAAGCTGCTCCGGCCGGGTCTCGGCCGTGCGGATAACATGGCGGCCGGCGCCGGGGCCGGGGAGCGCCGGCGCCGCCGTGGCGAGCGGCGTCTGGCAGGCGGTGCAATACTGGCACAGCGGCGTGTGGTGCTGCTTGCCGGACGGATCGGGCGCTGCCGGCGCCGCGTCCGCGTTGCCCAGGCACAGGGACTGCGCCGGGCCCGGGATGCCGGCCAGCGCGAACATGTGCTCGCGCATCGTCAGGCTGCCGACGGCGAGAAACGCCAGCACCGTGACGGCGACGGCAATCTCGCGCAGCAACATCCTGACAGAAGCCCGATTCATGCCGCTTTCCTTGCCGGAGGCGCTTGCGGTTGTCGAGGGTCTATTCTGCCGCAACCGGCGGGTCTATTCCGCCGCAACCGGCAAGTTCACTCCGCCGCGACCGGCTCTTGGCCGGCGAGCCACTGCGCCAGCGTCGCCCTGAGCGCCGCCGGCTTGAGCGGCTTGTTGAGCACGACGATATCCTTCGACAGGGCTTCCTCGCGCACCTGCGGCGAGCGGTCGGCGGTGGCGAGCACGGCACGCAGCCGGCCCCGCAGGCGCCAGCGCAGCTTGGTGATCACCTCGATGCCGGTATCGTCGTCGAGATGGTAATCGACGATCAGCACGCTCGGCGGCTTCGCCGCGGCGCGGATCGCCGCCAGCGCGCTGCGGCTGTCGCTGGCCGTCAGCACGACGCAGCCCCAGCCGGTGAGCAGCTTCGACATGCCGTCGAGGATCGCCGGCTCGTTGTCGATCGCCAGCACGACCTCGCCGGCGAGCGGCCGGTCCGGCGTCAGTTGCGGCAGCGTCTCGGCGGGTGCCGCCGGGATCGTGGCGGCGATCGGGATGTCGACCGAGAAACTGGTGCCGCTGCCCTGGCGCGAGTTGAGCCGCAGCCGGTGATCGAGCACGCGCGCGATGCGTTCGACGATCGACAGGCCGAGGCCGAGGCCGCGCGCCACCCGCGCGCCCTGATCGAGGCGCTGGAACTCGCGGAACACGATGCGCTGCTTCGAAGCGGGGATGCCGAGCCCGGTATCGGCGACGAACAGCGTCAGCATGTTGCGGCGCCGGCGGCAGCCGATCAGCACGCGGCCGCTCTCGGTATATTTGATGGCGTTCGAGACCAGGTTCTGCAGCAGGCGGCGGATCAGGCGCCGGTCGGAGCGGATCGACAGCGAGCATGGCACGAAGACCAGCCTGAGGCTCTTGGCGGCGGCGGTCGGCGCGAATTCGAGCTGGAGCTGCCGGAAGATCTCGTCAATGCGGAACACCGACCAATCCGGCTTGAAGGAGGCCGAATCGAGCCGCGAAATGTCGAGCAGCGTGGTCAGGATTTCCTCGACCGCCTCGAGGGAGGCATCGATATTATTGGCGAGGCTGCCCTCGGCCTCGGTGCCTGAGCGCTCGACCAGCGCGCTGGTATAGAGCCTGGCCGCGTTGAGCGGTTGCAGGATGTCGTGGCTGGCGGCGGCGAGGAAGCGCGTCTTGGACAGGTTGGCCTCTTCCGCCTGCGCCTTGGCGCGGCCAAGCTCCTCGTTGACATGGGTCAGTTCCTCGGTGCGCTCGCGGACACGGCGCTCGAGCGTCTCGTTGGCGCGCTCCAGCGCTTCCTCGGCCCGCACCGAGCGCGTGACATCGGTATAGGTCGTGACATAGCCGCCGCCGGGAAGCTGGTTGGTGCGGATTTCGAGCACGCGCTCGCCGGGCTGCACGCGCAGCCGCAGCGGCTCGCTGATCGCGCGGAAACTCGCCAGGCGCTGGGCGACGAAATCCTCCTGGTTGCCGGGGCCGTAAATGTTGCGGCTGGCGTTGGAGCGCACGATCGCGTCGAGGCCGACGCCGGCATGCACGACATCGGCCGGCAGCGAGAACATGTCCTGGAAGGTGCGGTTCCAGGCCGCCAGGCGCAGGTCGCTGTCGAACACCGTCACGCCCTGTTCGGCATGGTCGAGCGCGTTCTGCACCAGGTCGCGGCTGTATTGCATCGCCGCCGAGGCATCGTCGAGCAGCTTGAGCGCCGCCTTGGTCGAGACGTTGCGGCGTCTGAGCAGCAGCGACAGCACGAGGCGCGAGGACGCCGCCCCGATCGCCGAGGATAAGAGGTGCTCGGCGAAGCGCAGCGTATGCACATCGGCCTCGTGGTGCACGTCCAGCGTCTCGCCGCGGCTGCGGGCAAAGGTTTCGAAGGCGCGCGTCGTGCGCTCCTCGCCGAGATAGCGCGCGATGGTGTTGCGCAGGTCCTCGACCGAGACGCTGGCGCGGAACAGCCGGAAGTTCTGCGCCACCATCGGCAGTTCCTGCGCGACGAAGATGCTGGCCTGCAGGCGCTCGATCGGCGTGGCGGCCCGGCTGCGCGAGGCGAGGAAATAGGCCGCGACGTTCAGCGTCAGGCTGACCAGCGTGCCATGCACCAGGCTCGGCATCTCGAGCCCGAGCAGCGAGGTCGGCCGCAGCCAGTCGATGCCGAACGGGCCGTTGCTGACGATGTCGGCGGCGAAGGAGCCGGGCGAGGCCATGTTGGGCAGCAGCATGGTGTAGGCCCAGGCGGCGATGCCCGTCGTCAGCCCCGCCACCGCGCCGCGCGCATTGCCGCCGCGCCAGTACAGCCCGCCGAGCAGCGAGGGGCCGATCTGGGCGAGCGCCGCGAAGGACATCAGCCCGATGGCCGCGAGCGCCGCGTCGCTCGAGATGCGGTAATAGGCATAGGACAGCATCAGGATCATCAGGATCGTGATGCGCCGCACCATCAGCATCAGCCCGCCCATGTCCATGGCGTCGGGCGAGCCCGTCTGCTTCTGCCCGAGCAGCAGCGGCATGATCAGGTGGTTCGAGATCATGATCGCCAGCGCCACCGATTCGACGATCACCATGGCGGTGGCCGCCGACAGCCCGCCGATGAAGGCGATCAGCGCCATGGTCGCCGAGCCGCTGCGCACCGGCAGGGTCAGCACGGTCATGTCGCGGTCGAAATCCGGCGTGGGCAGCAAGGTCTGGCCGGCGAGCACCAGCGGCACCACGAACAGGTTGATCAGGATGAGGTAGAGCGGGAACAGCCAGATGGCGCTGCGCACATCGCGCGCGTCGCGGTTCTCGACGATCAGCACGTGGAACTGCCGTGGCAGCATCACCATCATCATCGCCGAGAGCAGGATCATCACCGCCAACGTCGAGACATCCGGGCTGAAATGCAGCGCGACCAGCGCCGTCGGATAGGCGCTCGCCCTCTCGATCAGGTCGCCGACGCCGTCGAACTGGATGTAGGTCACGAAAATGCCGACGGTGAGGAAGGCGAGCAGCTTGACGATCGATTCAGTGGCGATGGCGATCATCAGCCCGTTCTGGTGCTCGGTGGTGTCGACCTGCCGCGTGCCGAAGGCGGCGGCGAAGGCCGCCAGCATCAGCGCCACCAGCAGCGGCAGGTCGTGCAGCACGGGCAGCGCGTCGATCTCGCGGGCTTCCATGCTGCCGGGCGGGATGAAGACCTGCAGCGCCGAGGAGATCGCCTTCAGCTGCAGCGAGACGTAAGGCAGGATGCCGACGAAGGCGATCAGCGTCACCACCGCCGCGACGCGCGCGTTCTTGCCGTAGCGCGCCGCCACGAAATCCGCCACCGAGGTGATGTTCTGGGATTTGGCGAGGTCGAGCATGCGCCGCAGCAGGTTGCTGCCGAACATGAACACCAGCAGCGGGCCGATATAGATTCCCAGGAAGTCGAGCCCGTAGCGCGAAGCGAAGCCGACCGAGCCGAAGAAGGTCCAGGACGTGCAATAGACCGCCAACGTCAGGGCATAGACGATGGAGCGCAGGCGCCCGCGCAGCAGCACGGCGCCCTTGATGTCGCCGAAATGAGCAACGGCGAACAGCAGGCAGAGATAGACCAGGGCGGTCGCGACGACGACCCAACCGGCGAACATGCCTTACCCTCGCGTTTCCTTGCGTTGAATCTTATGGCGCGTGTTGGGTCTGCGGTAAAGCGGGGACAGGTCTTCACAGCCGCGTGACAGGGTTTGCGAAGCAGTTCAGTATGACCGCCTTGTTGCCCTGTATTGGGCGGGCGGACATCAAGGAAGGAACTTCGATGCTGAAGGATTTCAGGGAATTTGCGCTCAGAGGCAACGTCATCGATCTGGCCATCGGCGTGATCATCGGCGCGGCCTTCGGCAAGATCGTCGATTCGATGGTCGCCGACGTCATCATGCCGCTGATCGCCGGCATTTTCGGCACGGTCGATTTCTCCAATCTCTATGCCTCGCTCGGGCCGCAGATCGCTGCTGGCACCTCCTATGCCGATGCCAAGAAGGCTGGCGCGGTGCTCGGCTACGGGCAGTTCCTGACCTATGTCGTCAACTTCATGATCGTCGCCTTCGTGCTGTTCATCGTCGTCAAGGCCCTGAACGAGTTGCAGAAGCGCGTCACCGCCGAGAAGGCCGCCGAGGCGCCGGCTCCCGCGCCGGCCGCGGATACGGTGCTGCTCACCGAAATCCGCGATCTGCTCGCCGCCAAGCGTTAAGCCGACCGATCGCTCCCGCCTGAAAATCCCATGAGTAGAAATCGTGGGATTTTCGGCAGCGTCCGGCCTAAGAAGACATGAAAAGCGGCTATAAGGGCTTTTCATGTCTGACACGTTGCAACATTTCCTTGGCGGGCTCCGCCCCGAGGCGCTTGGTGCGCCGCAGAGCGGCATCGTCGAGGTCGCCAATCACGGGCGCGACAAGCCTGGCCTGATCCCGTTATGGATCGGCGAGGGCGACATGCCGACGCCGGCCTTCATCTCGGATGCGGCGACGCGCTCGCTCGCCGCCGGCGAGACCTTCTACACCTGGCAGCGCGGCATCCCGGAGTTGCGCGCTGCACTCTCCGCCTACATGTCGCGCCTCTACGGCCGCCCGCTCGACGCCGAGCGCTTCTTCGTCACCGGCTCGGGCATGCAGGCGCTGCAGATCGTCACCCGCATCGTCGCCGGTGCCGGCGACGAGGTCATCATGCCGACGCCGGCCTGGCCGAATTTCGGCGCCGCGCTCAGCGTTGCCGGCGCGACGCCGGTCGGCGTGCCGCTGCGCTTCGGCAATGCCGGCTGGACGCTCGATCTCGACGCGCTCGCCGCCGCCGTGACGCCGCGCACCAGGGCGATCGTCATCAACTCGCCGGCCAACCCGACCGGCTGGACCGCGACGCGCGAAGAACTCGTCGCCATCCTGGCGCTGGCGCGCGCCAGGGGGCTGTGGCTGATCGCCGACGAGATCTATGGCCGCTTCGTCTATGACGAGGGCGTCAGCCGCGCGCCGTCCTTCCACGACATCATGGACGAGGACGACCGCATCCTGTTCGTGCAGACCTTCTCGAAGAACTGGTGCATGACCGGCTGGCGCATCGGCTGGATCGAGGCGCCGCCGGCGCTTGGCGACGTGATCGAGAACCTCGTGCAATATGCGACCTCCGGCGTGCCGGTCTTCGTGCAGCGCGCCGCCATCGCCGCGCTCGAGCAGGGCGAGGGGTTCGTCGCCCACCAGATCGCGCGTGCCAGGCGCGGCCGCGACATCGTGTGCGATGCGCTCGCCGCCACCGGCCGGGCGCGTTTCGTCAAGCCGGCCGGCGCCTTCTACCTGTTCTTCGGCATCGCGGGCGAGACGGACGCCCGCAAGGCCGCCATCCGCCTCGTCGACGAGGCCAATGTCGGGCTGGCGCCGGGCACCGCCTTCGGTCCCGAGGGCGAGGGCTTCTTCCGGCTGTGCTTCGCCCGCAAGCACGAAGACCTGGAAGAGGCAAGCCACCGCATCGCCACCTGGCTCGCGCGCTGAGGGCAGAACTATTTTCCTTCTCCCGCTTGCGGGAGAAGGTGGCTGCGAAGCAGACGGATGAGGGGTGAGGGCGCGGCCGTTACCCCTCATCCCCCTGCTGGGGCCTTCTCCCGCACGCGGGAGAAGGGTTTCCTCCGCTTCCTCTCCGCGCTACTCCCCGATCAGGTGCAGCACGATCTCGCGCCGGTGCGGCGCGCGGCGATGCTCGAACAGGTAGATGCCCTGCCAGGTGCCGAGCACCGGCCGGGCGTGTTCGACCGGGATCGACAGGCTGGTTTGCGTCAGCGCGGCGCGCAGATGCGCCGGCATGTCGTCCGGGCCTTCCTCGGCATGGCTGTAGCGGCCGGGCGCCTCGGGCGCGATCTCGGCGAAATAGGCCAGCATATCCTGCCGGACCAATGGGTCGGCATTCTCCTGGATGACGAGCGACGCCGAGGTGTGGCGGCAGAACACCGTCAGGAGGCCGGCTTCCATCGCCTGCGCCGCCACCCATCGAAGGATCGGCGCGCTGATATCGACGAGGCTGCGCCCGGTCGTCTCGATCGAAAGGTGGTGAAGGCTCTGGCGCATCGTTTCGGTCCTTGTCGCTGGGGCGGCTGCCATCCGCATGCGCTGACTGCCGGCAGGCAGCAGTTTTCTTCCCTCGCAAGGCGAAAAAACAGCATGGCATTCTGAACCGCTCCGGCGCCTGCCCTGCGGCACGATCGTGGCTTTTCCTCGGGCGCGTGGCGCGCTACAGCCTGATCATAGAACGATTTCGTGCAAGGGGGCGCGGCGTCATGCGCCGGTGGCCTCGGCCAAGGAGGCGATTCTCATCATGACGATCCGCAACGGCACCCTCGACGCCATCGGCCACACGCCGCTGATCAAGCTGAAGCGCGCATCGGAAGCGACCGGCTGCACCATTCTCGGCAAGGCGGAGTTTCTCAATCCGGGCCAGTCGGTCAAGGATCGCGCCGCGCTGTTCATGATCCAGGACGGGCTGAAGCGCGGGCTGATCCGGCCCGGCGGCACCGTGGTCGAGGGCACGGCCGGCAATACCGGCATCGGGCTGGCGCTGGTCGCCAATGCGCTCGGCCTGAAAACCGTGATCGTCATCCCCGAGACGCAGTCGGAAGAGAAGAAGCAGATGCTGCGCATCGCCGGCGCCGAACTGGTCGAGGTGCCGGCCGCGCCGTATGCGAACCCCAACAACTACGTCAAGGTGTCGGGTCGCCTCGCCGAGCAGCTCGACAAGTCGGAGCCGAACGGCGCCTTCTGGGCCAACCAGTTCGACAATGTCGCCAACCGGCAGGCCCATATTGAGACGACGGGGCCGGAAATCCTCGAGCAGACCAACGGCCGCGTCGACGGTTTCGTCTCGGCCGTCGGCTCGGGCGGCACGCTGGCCGGCGTCGCCATGGCGCTGAAGGCGAAGAAGCCCGATGTGCGTGTCGCCTGCGCCGATCCCCATGGCGCGGCGATGTATCGCTGGTTCACGGCGGGAAAGCTCGAATCGGAAGGCTCCTCGATCACCGAGGGCATCGGCCAGGGCCGGGTCACGCAGAACCTCGTCGATGCGCCGGTCGATACCGCCTTCCGCATTTCCGATGCCGAGGCGATCGGCGTCTGCTTCGACCTGCTCGAGCATGAGGGGCTGGTCGTCGGCTCCTCGAGTGGCGTCAACGTCGCCGGCGCCATGCATCTGGCGCGCGAGATGGGGCCTGGGCACACCATCGTCACGATCCTGTGCGATTACGGCACGCGCTACGCCTCGAAACTCTACAATCCCGAATTCCTGCGCTCCAAGAGCCTGCCGGTGCCGGCATGGCTTGAAAGAAAGTCGACGATCTCACCGCCGTTGCAATAGCATCCCGCCCGGGCCCTGCCCGCCAGGATTTGCCAAAAGTTGCCAAGAGCGCTTCGCCATGACCTCGTTCTTTTCCGATCTGCTGACGTCGATTTCCGAGCGTGGCCGGGGGCTGGTCGGCCTCGGTGACAACAGCCGCCGCCAGGATATCGTCAAGCTCGCCGAGACCCTCCTGTCCGGCAAGGGCGAGGCGACCGGCGTGGCGCTCGCCAGCGAGGTGCTCGACCAGTTCAAGCGCGCCGACGCCGATAAGCGCCGCGCTTTCCTTCTGGCGCTCGCCCGTGATTTCGGACCGGATCCTGCCCGGCTCGATGCGGCGATCGCGCGTTGGCAGGCCGAGCCGAGTGCCAAGGCGGCGGCCAGCCTGCACGATGCCTCGGAGCCGCGCCGCCAGGAGCTGATCCGCCGGCTCAACCTGGCGCCGGGCGGCACGGCGGAACTCGTCGCCATGCGCGAGGAGCTGTTCAAGTGGAGCCGTGAATTCCCCGAGCTTGCCGCGCTCGATACCGATTTCCGCCACCTGTTCTCGTCCTGGTTCAATCGCGGCTTCCTGATGCTGCGCCAGATCGACTGGACCGAGCCGGCCAACGTGCTCGACAAGGTGATCCGCTACGAGGCGGTGCACGAGATCAGGGGCTGGGAGGAGTTGCGCCGGCGCATCGAGCCGGCCGACCGGCGGCTGTTCGCCTTTTTCCACCCGCAACTGCGCGACGAGCCGCTGATCTTCGTCGAGGTCGCGCTGACGCGCGACATGCCGGTGGCGATCGCGCCGCTGCTCAGCGAGGAGCGCCGGCCGATCAAGCAGGACGCCGCGACCACGGCGGTGTTCTATTCGATCTCGAATTGCCAGGAAGGCCTGCGCGGCATTTCCTTCGGCAATTTCCTGATCAAGCAGGTCGTCGAGGATCTGCGCCGCCAGTTGCCCGGCCTCACCACCTTCGTGACACTGTCGCCGGTGCCGGGCTTCGCGCGCTGGCTCGCCGGCGAAATGGCGGCCCTGAGCGAGGCCGACCAGCACGCGCTCGCGCCCCTCGCCGAGGACGGCTGGCATCGCGATGCCGGGCGCGTCGCGCAGGTCCAGCCGGTGCTGCTGGCGCAGGCGGCACGCTATTTCCTGGAGGCGAAGGCGGCATCCGGCAAGCCGGTCGATCCGGTCGCCCGCTTCCATCTCGGCAATGGCGCGCGGCTTGAGCGCCTCAATCCGCTCGGCGATCTCTCGCCCAAGGCGCTGCGCGATTCGCACGGGCTGATGGTCAATTACCTGTATGACCTCGGCGACATCGAGAAGAACCACGAGGCCTATGCCGAATCGGCCCGTGTTGTTGCTTCGAGCGCGGTTCGGGGCTATCTGCCGGTGGAGCGCCGCCGCGCCGGGCGCTTCCCGTCGCTGTCGCTGAGCGGCGGTCAATGACAACAACCGTTGGAAACGCCATGAACCATCTATTCGGGGAAATCCGCAGCCACATGCCGGCGGCGGATACGCTGTTCATCGAGACGAGCGCCGGGCTCAAGCTGAGCTATGGCCAGATGATGTCGGCCACGGCGCGCTATGCCAATGCACTGGTCGGTCTCGGCGTGAAACCCGGCGACCGCGTCGCGGTGCAGCTCGAGAAATCCCCGGCCGGATTGTTCATCTATCTCGCCTGCGTCCGGGCCGGCGCCATCTACCTGCCGCTCAACACCGCCTATACGCTGAACGAGCTTGATTATTTCATCGGCGATGCCGAGCCGGCCGTGGTGATCTGCGATCCGGCCAAGCACGCCGGCATCGCCGAACTCGGCGCCCGCCATGGCGTCAAGGCGGTGGTGACGCATGGCACCGGCATGGACGGCACGCTGTTTGATCTTGCCGCAGCCGCCGCGCCGGACTTCGCGGACGTGGCGCGCGGGCCGGACGATCTCGCCGCCATCCTCTACACTTCCGGCACGACCGGGCGCTCCAAGGGCGCCATGATGAGCCACGAGAACCTCGCCTCCAACGCGCGCGTGCTGGTCGATTACTGGCGCTTCACCGGCAAGGACGTGCTGCTGCACGCGCTGCCGATCTTCCACACGCACGGGCTGTTCGTCGCCACCAACGTCATCCTGTTTGCCGGCGCCTCGATGCTGTTCCTGCCGAAATTCGATGCCGACGAGGTGTTCCGGCTGCTGCCGAAGGCGACCGCCATGATGGGCGTGCCGACCTTCTATTTCCGCATGCTGCAGGACGAGCGCCTGACGCCGGAAGCGACGAAGCACATGCGCCTGTTCATCTCCGGCTCGGCGCCGCTGCTCGAGGAAACTCATCGCGAGTTCGAGCGCAAGACCGGCTTGAGGATCCTCGAGCGCTACGGCATGACCGAGACCAACATGCTGACCTCGAACCCTTATGACGGCGAGCGCGTCGCCGGCACGGTCGGCTTCCCCCTGCCGGGCGTGACGCTGCGCGTCGTCAATCCCGAGACCGGTGAGAAGCTCGCAACGGAAGAGATCGGCATGATCGAGGTCAGCGGCCCGAACGTGTTCAAGGGCTACTGGCGCATGCCGGAAAAGACCAAGTCGGAGTTCCGGCCCGACGGCTACCTGATCACCGGCGATATCGGCAAGATCGACGCGAAGGGTTACGTCTCTATCGTCGGGCGCGGCAAGGACCTCGTCATCACCGGCGGCTACAACGTCTATCCGAAGGAGATCGAGGTCGAGATCGACCAGCTTCCGGGCGTGGTCGAGAGCGCGGTGATCGGCGTGCCGCATCCCGATTTCGGCGAGGGCGTCACGGCGGTCGTCGTGGCGAAGAAGGGCGCTCAGATCGACGAGAAGGCGGTGCTGGGAGCGCTCGACGGCAAGCTCGCCAAGTTCAAGCAGCCCAAGCGCGTGTTCTTCCTCGACGACCTGCCGCGCAACACCATGGGCAAGGTGCAGAAGAACATCCTGCGCGAGCAGTACAAGGCGATCTATAGCTGAAATGCGTTCGCCACCTGTCTCGTCCCGGGCTTGACCCGGGACAGGACAGGCGCTCCCGGCCCCGCCTCACAATCCCATCGCCACGTCGTAGAGCAGCTTCAGGTTCAGCGCGACGATCACGGCCGCGATGCTCCACACCGCGATCTTCAGCGGGCGCGAAATCGTGAAAGCGCCCATCATCTGGCGGTTCGAGACGAACATCGCCAACGGGATCACCGCGAACGGCAACTGGATCGACAGCACGACCTGGCTCAGCACCAGCAGCCGTGCCGTGCCGGATTCGCCGTAGAGCATCGTCACCACCACCACCGGCACGATGGCGATGCCGCGCGTGATCAGCCGGCGCAGCCATTGCCTGAGCCTGATATGGAGGAAGCCCTCCATGACGATCTGGCCGGCGAGCGTCGCCGTCACGGTCGAGTTCAGGCCGGAGGCGAGCAGCGCGATGGCAAACAGCGTCGAGGCGATGCCGAGGCCGAGCACCGGCGAGAGCAGGTGGTAGGCATCGCCGATCTCGGCGACCTCCGTATGGCCGTTGCTGTGGAAGGCCGCCGCCGCGACGATCAGGATGGCGGCATTGACGAACAGCGCCAGCATCAGCGCGATCGACGAATCCCATGTCGCGAAGCCGATCGCCTCGCGCCGGCCCTTCTCGGTGCGCTCATAGGCGCGCGTCTGCACGATCGAGGAATGCAGATAGAGGTTATGCGGCATCACCGTGGCGCCGATGATGCCGATGGCGATATAGAGCATCTCCGGGTTGGTGACGATGTCGCGCGACGGCATGAAGCCGCGGAGGATGGCGCTGAACGCGGGCTGCGCCGCCGCGATCTGGATGGCGAAACAACCCGCGATGATGACGAGCAGCGCGATGACGAAGGCTTCGAGGAAGCGAAAGCCCTTGTTCATCAGCAGTAGCACCAGGAAGGCGTCTAGCGCGGTGATGATCGCGCCGGTGACGAGCGGGATGCCGAACAGCAGTTGCAGCGCGATCGCCGTGCCGATCACTTCGGCGAGGTCGCAGGCGATGATCGCCAGCTCGCAGATCAGCCAGAGCGCGAAATTGACCACCGGGTGAAAATGCGCGCGGCACGCCTGCGCCAGATCGCGGCCGGTGGCGATGCCGAGCCGGGCGCACAGCGCCTGCAGCACGATCGCCATGATGTTCGACAGCAGGATGACCGAGAGCAGCGTGTAGCCGAATTGCGAACCGCCGGCGAGATCGGTCGCCCAGTTGCCGGGATCCATGTAGCCGACCGAAACGAGATAGCCCGGGCCGGTGAAGGCAAACAGCCGGCGCAGCCAGCTCACGCCTTGCGGCACCGCGATGCTGGCATGCGCCTCGGGCAGGCTCGGGCGCGGTGCAGTTGCTTCCGGAATTGCGCCGGACGGCGGGAAGGTCGTGTCGATGGTCTTGTGCATGTGTGCCGGCGCATTGAGAGTGATCGGTCGTGACCATGTTTATGTATCGACATCGAAGTGTAGCCAAGGATACAATTTTGGCGCGTTGCCGGCCATGTGCGGGAAAGCACATGCGCGCCGGCATGGCGGTGCCCGCCTTGTCATTTGCCCTCTCGCCGGCCATGACCTAAACCATCCGCTGGAGCGGAGAGAGTGGCATGAGCGGCAGCAAGCGGGAGGCGACGGTGATCGAACTTCCCCGTGAGGAGACCCAGGCCGGCCGTTTCGGCAAGACGCGCGACGCGCAGTCGATCGCGCTGCTGGATGATTATGTCGAGCTGATCTCCGATCTGCTCGCCGGCACCGGCGAAGCGCGCCCGACCGATATCGGCCGCCGGCTTGGCGTGTCGCATGCCACCGCCATCAAGACGATCGCGCGGCTCAAGCGCGAGGGGCTAGCGACGTCGCGGCCCTATCGCGGTGTGTTCCTGACGCCGGAAGGCGAGGCGCGCGCCGCGCTGGTCCGGGCGCGCCACCGGCTCGTCGTCGATGTGCTTCTGGCGCTCGGCGTGCCGGTCGAGGCGGCTGAGGCCGATGCCGAGGGCATCGAGCACCATGTCTCCGAGACGACGCTTGCCGCCTTTCGCGACTTCCTCAAGGTGCAGCGTTCCTGACGCTGCCTGTCAGCCTGACAAGGTGCGCCGCACGGCATCGTGCCAGCCGGCGAGTTTGCGTTGCCGTTCGTCGTCGGCCATTGCCGGCGTGAAGCTGCGCGCCAGCGCCCAACTGGCGGCAAAACGCACCGGCTCGGGGTAGAGCCCGGCGCGCCAGCCGGCGAGATAGGCCGCGCCCAGCGCCGTCGTCTCGGCGACCCGCGGCCGCTCGACCTGCGCGGGGAGGATGTCGGCCAGGAACTGCATCGTCCAGTCGCTCGCCGTCATGCCGCCATCGACCCTGAGCGTCAGGGCGCCGGTAATGCCGCCATCGGCGCGCATCGCTGAAATCAGGTCGGCGGTCTGGTAGCCGACGCTCTCGAGCGCCGCGCGGGCAAGCTCGGCCGGGCCGGTTGCCCGCGTCAGGCCGAACAGGGCGCCCCGCGCCGCGCTGTCCCAATAGGGCGCGCCAAGCCCGACGAAGGCCGGCACCAGATAGACCGCCTGTTGCGGGTCGGCCCCGGCGGCAAGCGCTGCCGTCTCATCGGCCTGTTTCACGATGCCGAGCCCGTCGCGCAGCCACTGCACCGCCGCGCCCGCCACGAAAATCGCGCCCTCGAACGCATAGGTTCGTTTGCCGGCGAATTGATAGGCGATGGTGGTCAGCAAGCGGTGCTCGGACAGGCGGGGCGTGTCGCCGATATTCATCAGCGCGAAGCAGCCGGTGCCATAGGTCGATTTGATCATGCCCGGCCGGAAGCAGGCCTGGCCGATGGCCGCGGCCTGCTGGTCGCCGGCCATGCCGAGAATGGGGATCGCCGCGCCGAACCATTCCGCATCGGCCACGCCGAAATCGGCGGCGCAGTCCATCACTTCGGGCAGAAGCGCCAGCGGCACGCCGAGCAGCCGGCAAAGCTCCGCGTCCCAGCCGCCCGTCCGGATATCGAACAGCAGCGTGCGGGCGGCATTGGTGGCATCGGTGCGATGCACCGCGCCCTTGGTCAGGCGCCAGAGCAGCCAGCTATCGACCGTGCCGAAGGCGAGTTCGCCCTTTTCGGCGCGCGCACGCACGCCGGCGACGTTCTGGAGCAGCCAGGCGATCTTGGTGCCGGAGAAATACGGATCGAGCAGCAGGCCGGTGCGTTCGGTGAAAAGCCGCTCGTGACCGGCCGCGCGCAAGCTCGCGCACAAATCCGCCGTGCGCCGATCCTGCCAGACGATGGCCGGGTGGATCGCCTCGCCGGTGGCGCGGTCCCAGACCAGCACCGTCTCGCGCTGGTTGGTGATGCCGATCGCCGCGATGTCGGCGCCGCTCAGCCCCGCCTTGGCGAGCGCCTGCCGGCCGGTCTCCAGCACCGTGCGCCACAGGTCCTGCGCATCGTGCTCGACCCAGCCCGAGGCCGGAAAATGCTGCGGAAACTCCTGCTGCGCCACCGAGACGACGCCGATGTCGTCACGGAACACCATGGCGCGGCTCGAGGTCGTGCCCTGGTCGATGGCGAGGATATGGCGGGGCAATGGCAGGCTCGCTCTGGTTGGGGGCGAATAGCGAATAGAGGAGCAGGCGTCCTTCTACTCGCTACTCCCTACTCGCTATTCGCTCTTCCCCCTGATCATATTGATGATGCCGGAGAAGTCCCGGCCGCCTTCGCCCATCGCCGCGAACAGCGCGTAAAGTTGCGCCGCATGCGAGCCCATCGGGATGGTGGCGCCGGTGCCGGCGGCGGCATCCTGCGCCAGTTTCAGGTCCTTGAGCATCAAGGCGGCGGCGAAGCCCGGCTGGTAATCGTTGTTGGCGGGCGAGGCCGGCACCGGGCCGGGCACCGGGCAATAGCTCGTCAGCGACCAGCACTGACCGGACGAGGTCGAGGCGACGTCGAACAGCGCCTGGTGCGACAGGCCGAGCTTTTCGGCGAGCGCGAAGGCCTCGCACACGCCGATCATCGAGATGCCGAGGATCATGTTGTTGCACACCTTGGCCGCCTGGCCGGCGCCGTCCGCGCCGCAATGCACCAGCTTCTTGCCCATCTTGGCGAGAACCGGCTCGCCGCGCGCATAGGCCTCGGACGCGCCGCCGACCATGAAGGTCAGCGTGCCGGCCTTCGCCCCGCCCGTGCCGCCCGAGACCGGCGCATCGAGCGACGGGCAGCCGGCCGCCTTGGCCATGGCATGGGCCGCGCGCGCCGATTCGATGTCGATCGTCGAGCAGTCGATGAACAATGTACCGGGCTTCGCCTTCGGCAGCACCTCGCTCCACACGGCGCGCACATGCTTGCCGGCCGGCAGCATGGTGATGACGATCTCGGCCGCCGCCACCGCCTTGGCCGGATCGTCGGTCACCGTGGCGCCGGCCTTTGCGGCCGCCTCGCGCAAGCCCGCGACGAGATCGCAGCCGGTGACCTTGTGCCCGGCCGCCACCAGATTGGCCGCCATCGGCAAACCCATATTGCCCAGCCCGATGAATGCGATCTCAGCCATGTTGTCCTCCAACTATTCTGTTTGACGGTCGCGACCTCATCCTGAGCCTGTCGAAGGATGTTCCAGCTCAGCGCCTGACTTAAGCATCCTTCGATACGCTCAGGATGAGGGCGGAGAGATTACGTCATCACCCTGTCACCAGCCCGCGCGCGATGATCAGGCGCATGATCTCGTTGGTGCCTTCCAGGATCTGGTGCACGCGCAGGTCGCGCACGATCTTCTCGATGCCGTAATCGGCGAGATAACCGTAGCCGCCGAACAGTTGTAGCGCGTCATTGGCGACCTTGAAGCCGGTATCGGTGGCGAAGCGCTTGGCCATGGCGCAGCGCTGCGTCGCCTGGCTGTCGCCCCGGTCATAGGCGGCGGCCGCCGCATAAAGCAGCATGCGCGCCGCCTCGAGTTCGGTCGCCATGTCGGCGAGGCGGAATTGCAGCGCCTGGAACGCGTCGAGCCGTTTGCCGAAGGCCCGGCGCTCGCCCATATAGGCGAGCGCCTTGTCGAGCGCACTTTGCGCGCCGCCGAGCGAGCACGCGCCGATATTGAGCCGGCCGCCATCGAGCCCGGCCATGGCGATCTTGAAGCCGTCGCCCTCGGCGCCGAGCCGGTTGACGGCCGGCACGCGGCAGTTCTCGAAGATCACGGCGCGGGTCGGCTGCGCGTTCCAGCCCATCTTGCGCTCGTTGGCGCCGAAGCCGAGGCCGGGCGTGCCGCCCTCGACGACGAAGGCCGAGATGCCCTTCGGGCCATCCGCGCCGGTGCGCGCCATCACGACATAGAAGTCGTCGGCATTGCCGGCGCCCGAGATGAACTGCTTCTGGCCATCGAGCACATAAGCGTCGCCGTCGCGGCGCGCGCGCGTCCTGAGGGCGGCGGCGTCGGAGCCGGCGCCTGGCTCGGTCAGGCAATAGCTCGCCAGCTTGTCCATGGTGACGAGCGCCGGCAGCCATGCGCGGCGCTGTTCGCCGGTGCCGAAACGGTCGATCATCCAGGCGCACATGTTGTGGATCGACAGATAGGCCGAGACGGTCGGGCAGCCGGTCGCCAGCGCCTCGAACACCAGCGCCGCGTCGAGCCGCGTCAGGCCGGAGCCGCCGACATCCTCGCCGACATAGACCCCGCCCATGCCAAGGCCCGCTGCCTCGCGCAGGGTCTCGACCGGGAAGTGCTTGGTCTGGTCCCATTCGAGCGCGAAGGGGGCGATCTTCTCGGCCGCGAAGGCGCGCGCCATCTCGGCCAGCGCCAGATGATCCTCGGACAGGGTGAACAAGGCCGGCGCGGCGGACATGGTCACGCGGCTCCCCGGCGGGCAATCAGCGCGCGAGGCGCCGCATATTGGCGCGCACGCGCTTTCCGGCCGGTGCCAGCGCCGCTTCGGTGATGCGCTGCTGCGTGACGAGCGGCGAATCCGGCACGCGACCGGTCATCACGGCGCCGGCGAAATCCGCCATCGCGACCAGCGTCTCGGTCTGGGCCGCGACCAGCCCCTCGCCGAAGGCCGCCAGTTTCTCGCTGACGGCGCGCTGCGTCTCGCGCGAGTTGAGGGGATCGGGATGAAGCGCCTCGAACCAGAGCTGCGGCAAACGACGCATGATCACGAAAGGCGCGAGAAAAAGATCGTTCATACATGAAACGATACATGATCCGCGCCTCCGTGTCCCGCGTCGCTCTCAGCAATTCGGCTAAGATGCCATGCCCCACGGCACGATCGTGGGGAAAACCCGGCGCCTTTCGCCTTATTTCATCGTCGGCATGGCGAATTCGGCGCCTTCCTTGACGCCCGACGGCCAGCGCGAGGTCACCGTCTTGGTCTTGGTGTAGAAGCGCACCGAATCAGGGCCGTACTGGTTGAGATCACCGAAGCCCGAGCGCTTCCAGCCGCCGAACGTGTAGTAGGACACCGGCACCGGGATCGGCACGTTGATGCCGACCATGCCGACATGGACGCGGGAAGCGAATTCGCGCGCCGCGTCGCCGTCGCGGGTGAAGATGGCGACGCCGTTGCCGTATTCATGCTCGGAGGGCAGGCGCACCGCCTCGTCGAAATCATGCGCGCGCACCACCGAGAGCACGGGGCCGAAAATCTCTTCCTTGTAGATGCGCATGTCGGCGGTGACGTTGTCGAACAGGCAGCCGCCCATGTAGAAGCCGTTCTCGTAGCCCTGCATCTTGAAGCCGCGCCCGTCGACGGCGAGCGTGGCGCCTTCCTTGATGCCGATCTCGACGTAATTCTTGACGCGCTCCAGCGCCGCCGCCGTGACGAGCGGCCCGAAATCCGCCGACGGCTCGGTCGAAGGCCCGATCTTCAGGTTTTCGACGCGCGGGACCAGCTTTTCCATCAGCGTGTCGGCGGTGCCCTTGCCGACCGGCACCGCGACGGAAACCGCCATGCAGCGCTCGCCGGCGGCACCATAGCCGGCGCCGATCAGCGCATCGACCGTCTGGTCCATGTCGGCATCGGGCATGATGATCATGTGGTTCTTGGCGCCGCCGAAGCACTGGCAGCGCTTGCCGGTCTGCGCGGCGCGCTCGTAGATATACTGCGCGATGTTCGACGAACCGACGAAGCCGACCGCCGAGATGTCGTGATGGTCGAGGATGGCGTCGACCGCCTCCTTGTCGCCGTTGACGACGTTGAGCACGCCGGCCGGCAGGCCCGCTTCGAGCATCAGTTCGGCCAGGCGCATCGGCACGCCGGGATCGCGCTCGGACGGCTTGAGGATGAAGGCGTTGCCGCAGGCGATGGCCGGCGCGAATTTCCACATCGGGATCATCGCCGGGAAGTTGAACGGCGTGATGCCGGCGACGACGCCGAGCGGCTGGCGCATCGAAAACAGGTCGATGCCGGGGCCGGCGCCTTCGGTGAACTCGCCCTTCATCAGGTGCGGGATGCCGATGGCGAACTCGACCACCTCGACGCCGCGCAGGATGTCGCCCTTGGCGTCGGGCAGGGTCTTGCCGTGCTCGCGCGCCAGGATCTCGGCCAGTTCGTCATTGTCGCGCGCGACGAGTTCGAGGAACTTCATCAGCACGCGCACGCGGCGCTGCGGGTTGGTGGCGGCCCAGGCCGGCTGCGCCGCCTTGGCATTGGCGACCGCTTCGGCCAGTTCGGCCTTGCTGGCGAGCGCCACCTTGGCGCGCACCGTGCCGTCGAGCGGCTGGAACACATCGGCCGTGCGGCCGGATTTGCCCTTGACGTGCTTGCCGCCGATGAAATGTCCGTACTGGATCATCGTTGCCTCCAATTGTTTCCCAAGGATATTGCCTGCGACTATCGCGCTTTATTTTTTGCACAGCAACGCGATAGAATGCGCATTGGTTGTGCATTTTTTCATATAGAGGCCCAAGCGAAAGCACTCCGATGGACTGGGATAATATCCGGATTTTCCTCGCCGTGGCACGCAACGGGCAATTCGTCGCCGCCGCGCGGCAATTGCGCATCGACCATGCCACGGTCAGCCGGCGCATCGGCGCGCTGGAAGCGAGCCTCGGCATGCGCCTGTTCGAGCGCCGCACCACCGGCGCGGCGCTGACCGAGGCCGGCCGCCGCTTCCTCGCCAGCGCCGAGCGCATGGAAAGCGAATTGCTGCAAAGCGAGGCCGACCTCTCGGCGCGCGACGTGACGCTGACCGGCCCGGTCAGGATCGGCGCGCCGGACGGGCTGTCGACCTTCTATCTCGCGCGCTGCTTTCGCGATTTCCTCGCGCGCTTCCCCGAGATCACCATCCAGCTCGTGCCGATGCCGCTGGTGACGCCGCTGGCACGCCGCGAGGTCGATATCGTCGTGGTGCTGGAGAAGCCGGAGGCCGGCCGGCTCGTGGCGCGCAAGCTGACCGATTATTCGCTCGGCATCTATGGCAGCGCCGCCTATCTCGCGGCCAATCCGGCGCCGCGCGACCAGGCCGGATTGCTGCGGCACCGGCTCGTCGGCTATGTCGAGGAATATGCGTTTTCCTCGGCGCTCGATTACGTGCGCGATCTATACGAGGGCGCGCCGACCCGCTTCGAATCAGCCAGCGCCGTCGGCCAGCTCGAGGCGGTGCGCAGCGGCATCGGCCTCGCCGTGGTGCATGATTACATCGCGCGCATGGCCGGCGACCTGGTGCGCGTGCTGCCCGAGCGCAGCGCGCGGCGCAGCTACTGGATCGTCGTGCATGAGGATGTGCGCGGCCTCGGCCGCATCAAGGCGGTGCACGACCATCTCGTCAGCTCGATCCAGGCCGATCGCGACATCTTCCTCAATGCGCGTGATGCGCCTTGAACAGCCGCCCCTCGGTGACGAGCACGATCAGGATCGCGCCGGCGCCGAAGGCCGCGAAACCGAGCAGCATCGGTGCGGCGGTGCCGTCGAACTGCTGGCCGATCATGAAGCCGAGCAGCGCGCCGCCGAGCGTGGTGACGAAACCCTGCACCGAGGAGGCGGTGCCGGCGACATGGCCGACCGGCTCCATCGCCATGGCGCCGAAATTCGGCCCCGTCAGGCCGAAGCAGAACATCGTCACCGCCTGCAGCAGCGCGAAGGCGGCGAGGCTCAGGTGCCCGGTGAGCGCAAGGCCGGCATTGAGCGCGGCCGACAGCGTGAAGCCGATGATCGCGCTGTGTGACACCAGCCGCATGCCGAAGCGCTCGACGATGCGCGAATTGGTGAAGGAGGCGAGCGCGATGGCGAGCGCGATGCCGGCAAACAGCAGCGGGAAATAAATACCCGCGCCGAGCGCCTCGACGAACACCTGCTGCGCCGAGTTGATGAAGCCGAACAGCGCGCCCATCACACAGGTCATCGCCAGCATGTAGCCGACGGCGAAGCGGTTGGTCAGCACGATGCGGAACGCCTGGCCGACGCGGCCGAAGGCGAGCGGCAGGCGATCCTCCGGGTGCAGCGTCTCCGGCAGTCGCAGCATCACCCACAGGAACACCACGCCGGAAAGGCCGGCGAGCACGACGAAGATCCAGTGCCACGAGCCGGCCAGCATGACGGCCTGGCCGAGGCTCGGCGCCAGGATCGGCACGGCGAGGAACACGATCAGCGCCAGCGACATCACCCGCGCCATGCGCCGCCCCTCATAGCAATCGCGCACGATCGCCACCACCAGCACGCGGGCTGCGGCCGAGCCGACGCCCTGGAACACCCGCGCCACCATCATCAGCGTGAACGAGGTCGCGAACACCGCCAGCACGCTGAACGCGAAATAGATGGCGAGGCCGAACAGCAGCGTCGGCTTGCGGCCGTAGCGGTCGGCGAGGGGGCCGTACACGATCTGGCAGGCGCCGAGCCCGAGCAGATAGGCGGTGACGATCCATTGCTGGTCGTTCTCGTGCACGATGCCGAGATCGGCGGCGATCTGCGGCAGGGCGGGCAGCATGGAATCGACGGCGAGCGCGTTCACCGCCATCAGCGCCGCCATCAGGGCAACGAATTCGGTGAAGCCGATTCCGCGATGGGGCGCGCGCTGTGGGGCGGCCTCGGAGGGTGACATGGCTGATCCTGTTGGGGGCGGCCGGGCGCAATTCGCGCTCGCTGACCGCAGAGCGCTGCTTTTTTGCGGGAAGCGCGCCGTGCTGGCAACCCGTCCCGGTGTGCCGCGCGACACATGGCGGCGCGGATGGCCGTCATCGTCCCATGTCGCGTGGCGATGACGGGCGCTATGCATTGGCCGCAAGCCCCGGCTGTTCCATGGTGCCGGAGCCGCGCGGCAATCGAGGGGGAAGCCTGAACCATGCGTCGTCTTGATGTCGCCATCGAACGCTGGCCGATCGCCGGCAGCTTCACCATTTCGCGCGGCAGCCGCACCGAGGCCGTGGTGGTGACCGCGACCGTCAGTGATGGCGAAACGAGCGGGCGCGGCGAATGCGTGCCCTATGCCCGCTATGGCGAGACGGTCGAGGGCGTCGCCGATTTCATCCGCGAGCAGGCGCCGTTGATCGGCGACGGTGTCGGCCGCGAGGCGCTGCTGGCGCGCATGGCGGCGGGTGCGGCGCGCAACGCGCTCGACTGCGCCTTGTGGGATTTCGAGGCCAAGCGGAACGGCCGCCGCGCCTGGGAGATCGCGGGGCTCGCGGCGCCCGCCCCCGTCACGACCTGCTTCACGCTCAGCCTCGGCAGCCCTGACAGCATGCACCAGGCAGCGCGCGCGGCTGCCTTGCGCCCGCTGCTCAAGGTCAAGCTCGGCGGCGAGGGCGATGCCGAACGGATCGCCGCCGTGCGCGAGGCCGCACCCGACGCGCGCCTCGTCGTCGATGCCAATGAGGCCTGGCGCGAGACGACGCTTCTCACCAATCTCGCGGCCTGCGACAGGGCCGGCGTGCTGCTGATCGAGCAGCCGCTGCCGGCCGGCGCCGATGCGGTGCTCGAAGGCGTGAAAAGCCCGATCCTGATCTGCGCCGACGAAAGCCTGCACGACCGCGCCGGGCTCGATGCGCTCTCAGCGAAATATGGCGCCATCAACATCAAGCTCGACAAGGCCGGCGGATTGACCGAGGCGCTGCAACTCGCCGCCGAAGCGCGGGCGCGCGGGCTGGCGATCATGGTCGGCTGCATGGTCGGCACTTCGCTCGCCATGGCGCCTGCCACGCTGCTGACGCCGGGCGCCGCCTTCGTCGATCTCGACGGTCCGCTGCTGCTCGCCACCGACCGCGCGCCCGGCCTCGCCTATGACGGCAGCCTCGTGCATGCGCCGGATGTGGCGCTGTGGGGGTGAGGGGCGAGACCTGGCCGTCATTGTCGAAAGTGTCATTCCCGACGCGCGTCAGCGCGATCGGGAATCCAGGAGTCGCATGCGCCTTTGGCCTCTGGATTCCCGCCTGCGCGGGAATGACACTGGTGTGGAGATTGGTGGATTCCACCCTCAGCGCGGGATCTCGACCGGCCGCACCTCGCGCGCCTGCGCCATCAGCCGGATGGCGGCGTTGACCGCGCCATAGCCGCCATAGCCACGCCGCTCGACGATCTCGAAGAAGAAGCGCTCGGCGAAGACATGGGTGAAGACCTGGAAGAATTCCGCCTCGCCGTCGCGGTCGTACAGGATGCGGTTGTCGCGCAGCCGCGCCAGCAGGCCGGGCGCGAAATCATAACGCGCGGCGAGATCGTCGTAATAATTGTCTGGGACATCGAGCAGGCCGACGCCGGCGGCGCGCATTGCCGCCACGGTGGCGAAGATGTCGTTGCAGGCAAACGCCATGTGCTGCACGCCGGAACCGAAGAACTCCGACAGGAAGCGCGCCGACAGGGTGCGCGCGGCCATCGAGGCGTTGAGCACGAAGCGCGTGCCGCCGTCGGCCGCCTCGACCGCCTGGCTCTGGATCAGGCCGCCGGGATCGGCGATATCCTGCCAGCCATGGCGCTCGAAATCGAAGATAGCGGTGTAGAACAGCAGCCAGGACAGCATCTCGTCGTAATGCATCGACTGCGCGATATGGTCGATCCGGGTCAGGTTGGTCGCCGGCGGATCGCCCGCGACGGCCACGAAATCATGCTGCCAGACCGCGCCGGCCCGGCCCGCCGGCTCGACGAAATAGATCAGGCTGCCGCCGACGCCGCGAATGGCGGGAATATCGAGTTCCCCCGGCCCGACGGGCTGATGGAAGCTCTGCGCCTTGAGCCGCTCGGCGCGTGCCATCGCGGTGGCGGCATTCTCGACATTCAGGCCGATGGCGCACACGCCCGGCCCGTGCGTAATCGAATGGGCATGGGCAAAACCCTTGCCCTCGGTATTGACGATCAGGTTGATCTCACCCTGCATCCAGCGCTCGACAGCCTTGCTGCGATGCTGGCCGGTCTTGACGAAGCCCATGCCGGCAAACAGGCGCCGCAGCGCACCGGCGGTGGCCTCGTCGACCGCGAACTCGATGAAGGCGAGGCCATGGCACGGCGTCGCCGGCGGCAGCCGGTCGATCGTCTCCGGCACCGGATAAAGGCTTGGCGCGACATGGTCGGCAAGCTGGATCAGCGAGCGCAACCCGTCGGTTGCGACGCGCCCGGCCGAGCCCGCGCGGAACTGGTCGTTGAAGATCTCGAGCGAGAGCGGCCCGTCATAGCCGGTGGCGGCGACCGCTTGCGTGAAGGCGGCGAGGTCGAGCCCGCCCTGGCCGGGGAAGCAGCGGAAATGCCGGCTCCAGGACAGGATATCGAGCGAGAGTTTCGGCGCATCGGACAGTTGCACCAGGAAGATGCGCTCGCCGGGGATGGCGGCGATCGGCTCGACCGGTAGGGCGCGCGCCAGCGTGTGGAAACTGTCGAGGATCAGGCCGATGGCCGGGTGATCGGCGCGGCGCACCACCTCCCAGGCGTCGCGGTAATCGCTGATATGCCGGCCCCAGGCGAGCGCTTCGAAACCGACGCGCAGCCCCATGCCGGCCGCGATGTCGCCAAGGGCGCGCAAATCATCGGCGGCACGCACGATGCCGCCTTGCGCCAGCGGCGACACGCTCGAGCACACCAGCAGCAGATCGGTGCCAAGCTCCTGCATCAGGCCGAACTTGCGCCGGGCACGTTCGAGAGCGCGCGCGCGTTGCGGTTCCGGCAGCCCCTCGAAATCGCGGAACGGCTGGTAGCACACGATATCGAGCCCGAGATCGCCGGCCATGCGCCGCACTTCGCGCGGCGTGCCGGGATAGGCGAGGAAGTCGTTCTCGAAAATCTCCACGCCCGAGAAACCGGCGGCGGCGATCGCCTGCAGCTTTTCCTCCAGCGTGCCGCTGAGCGAGACGGTGGCGATCGAGGTCGAGAACATCAGGCACCTCCGGTTGGGGTGGTCAGGACGCCGGTTCCAGCGCGCCGCCGAGGAAGAGCTGGCCGATGCGCGGGTCGGCCAGGATGCGCGCCGCGGTATCGACCATGCGGGTCTGGCCGAGCTCCAGCACGATGCCGTAATCGGAAATCTCCAGCGCCGAGCGGGCATTCTGCTCGATCATCAGCACGGTGACGCCTTTCGCACGCAACTCCTTCAGGATGGCGAAGGTCTCCTGCACGAGAAGCGGCGACAGGCCGATCGAGGGCTCGTCGATCAGCACCAGCTTGGGGTCGAGCAGCAGGCCGCGCACGATTTCGAGCTGCTTCTGCTCGCCGCCCGACAGCGTCGAGGCCTGCCGCGTCGCCTTGGCGCGCAAGGCCGGGAAACGGTCGAGGGCGCGCTCGATGCGCGCCGGCATATCGGTGATGCTGCGCCCGGCCGCGACCGCGCCAAGCTCGATATTATGGCGCACCGAGAGTTCGGGAAAGATGTTGCGGCCCTGCGGCACGTAGCACATGCCGGCCTCGATCAACTGGCGCTGGCTCCAGCCGGTGACGTCGCGCCCGGCGAACAGGATGCGACCCTCGCGCAGCTTCAACAGGCCGAAAATTGCCTTGAACACCGTCGACTTGCCGGCGCCGTTCGGGCCGATCACCGTGGTGATCGCGCCCTGGCGCACGGCAAAGCTGGTGCCGTTGAGGATCGTCATCTTGCCGTAGCCGCCGACGGCGTTCTCGATCTCGAGGATGGTGTCGCTCATCGTCGCCTCCTCAATGCCCGAGATAGGCGGCGATGACGTTTGCATCGGCGCGCACCTCGGCCGGCGTGCCCTCGGCCAGCACGCGACCCTCGGCCAGCACCAGCACGCGCGTGCACAGGCTCATCACGAAATCCATGTTGTGCTCGATGACCACGAAAGTCGCGCCCTGCTCGGCATTGATGGCGGCGAGGCGCTGCTTGAGATCGGCGAGCATGGTCAGGTTGACGCCGCCGGCCGGCTCGTCGAGCAGCACGAGGCGCGGGCCGCCCATGAAGGCCATGGCGGCATCGAGCAGCTTCTGCTGGCCGTAGCTCAGGCCGCCGGCCATCTCGTCGGCGAGATGGCCGAGGTTGAAGAAGCCGATCATCTGCTCGGCCACATCCCCCAGCCCGGCATCGCGCGGCCCGACGAGCCGGCTCAGCATGCCGCCCTGATGCTCCTGCCCGGCGAGGATGAGGTTCTCGCGCACCGAAAGTTGCGGAAACACCTGCAGCAGCTGGAAGGTGCGGCTGACGCCGCGCCGGTTGATCTCATGCGGCTTCAGGCCGGTGACGACCTCGCCGTCGAGCTTGACCTCGCCCCGGCTTGGCTTGAGCTGGCCGAGGATGCAGTTGAACAGCGTCGATTTCCCGCAGCCGTTCGGGCCGATAATGCCGAGGATCTCGCCCTGCTCGACATGGAACGACACACCGTCGACCGCCGTGATGCCGCCGAAGCTCTTGTGCAGGTCGGAAACCTCGAGCACGCGCGTCATGAGGATTTCTCCGCCGTGAACGTCGCCGTGGCGGCGGCGCGCGTCGCCGAGGCGCGGCGCGTGCGCCGGTCGGCGATCAGCTTCTGCACGATGCCGAGAATGCCGGTCGGCGACCATGCGAGCAGCGCCATCACGAAGATCGCATAGAGCATCAGGTAATAGCCATGCGCGAAACGCAGCCATTCCGGCAGCAGCACGGAAATCAGCGCGCCGAGGAACGGCCCGAAGAAGAAGCCCGAACCGCCGACGATGACCATCATCAGCAGGTTGAACGACAAGGTGAGCGTGAACGGCGTCGGGTCGACGAACTCGACCAGCGGCGCATAGAGTGCGCCGGCAATGCCGCCGAGCACCGAGCCGAGCGCGAAGGCGATCAGCGTATAGCGCCGCGTATCGACGCCGAGCGACAGCGCGCGCACCGGGTTCTCGCGCAGTGCCACGAAGGCGCGGCCCCAGGGCGAGCGGATTAGCCACCATGTCGCCAGCGAGACGAGGCCGAGGCTCGCCAGGCAGAAATAATAGAAGGCGAGCGGCCCGTCCGTCGAAAGCCCGAAAATGCGCGGGCGCGGCACGTCGGTAATGCCGTAAATGCCCTTGGTCAGCCATTCCTCGTTGCGGAACACCAGGAAGGCCAGCGTCGAGAAGGCGAGCGTGATGAAGGCGAGGTAATGGTGCTGCACGCGCAGCGCCGGATAGCCGAGCAGCCAGCCAACCACGAAACACAGCACGATCGCCAGCGCGAGGCCGGCGATGAACGGCAAGCCATTGGTGGTGGCGATGGCGCCGGCATAGGCGCCGATGCCGACGAAGGCGCCCTGCGCCAGCGAGACCTGGCCGGCATAGCCGAGCGTCAGGTTGAGGCCGATGGCGGCAATAGTCATCACCGCCCACATGCTCAGGATATAGAGGCCGTAGCGGGCGAGCCCGAGCGGCAGCACCAGCAGCACGACGAGCCCGGCAAGGCCGATGAGCCACGGCCACAGAGTGCGCGTGGTGGCGCGCGGCCCCGTCATACGGTGCGCTCCTCGGCGCGCCCGAGCAGGCCTTGCGGCCGGAACAGGATGACGACGATGAGCAGGAACAGCGGGATGGCGCCACGATACTGCGTCGAGATATAGGCCGCGCCGAGATTGTCGATCACGCCGAGCAGCAGCCCGCCGACAATGGCGCCGCGCACCTGGTTGAAGCCGCCGACGATGGCCGCGATGAAGGCGGCGAGCCCCAGAACCTCGCCGGAGGAGAATTTGGCGAGATAGATCGGCGTGATCAGCACGGAAGCCAGCGCCACCAGCCCGGCATTGATCAGGAACGTATACAGGATCATGCGCTCGACCGGCACGCCGATGATGCGGGCGACCGTCGGGTTCTGCGCCGCCGCCTGCATCTGGTGGCCGACGGAGGTGCGGTTGAGCAACAGGTTCAGCGCCGTCACCGCGACGATGGCGAGCACCAGCACGCCGATGCTCTGCAGCGAGACCTCGACGCCGAAGATGTTCACGTTTCCGGCCGGGATCAGCGACGGGAACGGCTCGGCCTCGGCGGTGAAGAATTCCTTGACCGATTCCTTCATGCCGATCGACAGCGCCATCGTCGCAATGGCGATCGGCAGCACGCCGTGCTTGAGCATCGGATCGACGAGCGCCTTCTTGAACACCAGCCCGAGCAGCAGCAGCGAAATCAACACGCCGAAGATGATCGAGAGCCAGAACGGCACCCCGGCATGGAGCGCCGCCAGGATGAAGAAGGCCGGCATCATCACGAATTCGCCCTGGGCGAAGTTGATGGTCTGCGAGGTCTGCCACAGCAGCGTGAAACCGATGGCGACGAGCGCGTAGATGGCGCCTGTCGCCAGGCCCGAGATCAGCAGGTTGAGCAGGTTGGCCATGGTGGCTCCCTCCCGTCACGGGGGCCGATCGAGCGGCCGCCCGTGACGCAGGCCTTGGCGGCCTCTTGCGTTTCGAGTTTGCTTGTCGCGCTTATTTGCCGAGCTTGGGCAGGATCTGCTTGACGACCTGCTTGCCGTTCTTGACCTCGACCAGGAAGCCCTGGCGATCGATGTCGCCATGCTCGTCATAGGTCACGTCCATCAGGATGCCGGGCTCGTCGGCCGCCTTGATCGTCATGCCGTGCAGGGTCTTGGCAAACAGCTTGCTGTCGATCTTGCCCATCTTCTCGGTCACCGCCTTGATGACGTAGATCGCGAGATAGCCCTTGATGCCGTTATGGTCGGGCACGTAGTTGTACTTGGCCTTGAAGGCATCGCGGAACTTCTGGATCGCCGGCACGGGCGCATCGGTGGTCAGGCCGACATGGCCCATCGCGCCCTCGGCGGCATCGCCCGCAAGGTCGATGACCTTCTGGCCGACCAGCGTCGTCTCGCCGATCAGCGGCAGCTTCAGGCCCTGTTTCTTGATCTCCTTGAGGATGCGGGCGCTCTCCTCCTCGTTCAGGTAGATGAAGGCGGCGTCGGGCTTGGCCTCCTTCATCTTAGCAACATCGGCGGCGAAATCGGCCTGGCCGGCCTCGGTCGACTGGTCGGCGACGACCTTGACGCCGAGCTTGGCGAATTCCTTCAGGATGGTGTCGCGGCCGCCCTTGCCGAAATCGTTGTTGACCCAGATCACCGCGACCGTCTTGGCTTTCAGGTCGTCATGGATGTAGCGCGCGACCTTCGGCATGGTCGATTGCTGGCCGAAGGAAGTGCGGAACAGGTACGGGTTGCCCATCTGGGTCAGTTCGGCCGCCTCGCCCCCTATGATCTCGGGGATCTCGGCCTTGGCCGCCAGCGAGGCGACGACCTTGACCGAGCCGGAATAGCCGGGGCCAAGCAGCACATAGGGCTTCTCGTCGAGCGCCTTCTGCACCTGCGCGCGCGCGATGCCCGGCACCGACTGCGTGTCGGCATGGGTCAGGTCGATCTTGTGGCCGAGAATGCCGCCCTTGGCGTTGATCTCCTCGACCGCCAGATCGGCGCCGTTCTTGAAATTGGTGCCGACGGTGGCGCCGCCGCCCGACAACTCGGCGACATCGCGCAGCTTGATCGTGTCGGCGGCAAAGGCCTGGCTGGCCAGCGCGGCCCCGAGCGCCAGCGCGCTCGCAATCATCAATGTCCTCATGGTCGTTCCTCCGGTCATTATTGTCTGAGTATCGTTTAGGTCTTCTGGCTGCTGTGGATTGGCATCAGGTTCTGTCCCTCCGTCAAGCCTCACGATATGTTTAGCCGCGCGCCGCGATCACGGCGTCGAAAGCGTCTCCCATCACGGTCGCCGACGGCTCGCGGCCGCTGAACAGCGCGAAGGCATCGACGCCCTGGTAGACGGCGAGATCGCGCCCGGTCATCACGCGCGCTCCCGCCGCGCGCGCGGCGATGAGCAGCGGCGTCCACAGCGGCGAATAGACCGCGTCGGCCACCCAAAGCCCGCCATGCAGAAGGCTCGCTGGCACCGGGCTGTCGCGGTTCGGCAGCATGCCGATCGGCGTGCCGTTGAACAGCCCGACCGCGCCCTCGAGCGCCGCAGCGACGGAGGGTGCGATCGTCACCTCGGCGCGCGCGCCGAGCGACGCCTTCAGCGCGGCCGCCTTGGCGCCATCGGTATCGAACAGCCGGATATCGCGCACGCCGAGGCTGGCAAGCGCGAAGGCGCATGCCTTGCCGACGCCGCCGGCGCCGACGATCGCAACCGGGCCGTGCCCCGAGGCCGCGACCAGCGGCTGGGCGGCGCGGCGCATGCCGCTGGCATCGGTGTTGTAGCCGATGAGCTTGCCATCGCGCACCACCACGGTGTTGACCGCGCCCATGGCGCGCGCATCCGGCGACAGCTCGTCGAGCAGCGGCAGCACCGCTTCCTTGTAGGGGAAGGTGACGTTGATGCCGGCAAAGCCGATCAGGCGGATGCTGTCGAGGATGGCCCGCAGCTTGGGCGCATCCGCGCCGGCAATCTCGATCAGGTGGTAGTGGCACAGCAGGCCCAGCGCGCGCGCTGCCGCCTCATGCGTCGTCGGCGTGGCCGAGTGCTTGATCGGCGCCCCGACCAGCCCGGTCAGCAGGCGGCGTTCCGGCCCGATCACCTGATAGTGCGTCATCGTTTCCCCGTGCCGGGCGCTCGCGTCTTCTGCGGCGAGCTTTGCAGTTTTGCTGTCATATCGCGCCGGCTTTGCGTAACTCAATTACCGAATTGTCTGGTTATGCTAACATCATGTTACGGCGGCTGGTCGCGGCGCATCTCGTCGCGCAGGCAGGCGACGAAATGCTCGGCATAGACCGACATCGTCGTCTGGTGCTTGAGCGCGACATAGGTCTCGAAAGCGGTCGGCTCCTCGATGCGCAGGAGCTTGATGCCGGGAATGTTGCCGTCGGCGACGGTGAACTGGTCGATGACGGCGATGCCGAGCCCGGCGCGCACCAGCGCGCACACGGTGGTGCCGAAGCGCGCCCGGATGGTGATGTCGTAGTTGAGGTGCAGCCGCTCGAAAATCTCGGTCATGATGCGCCCGTAGGGGTCGTGCGGGTCGATGCCGATCAGGGGATAGCGCACGATATCGACGGCGCCGATCGCGGCGCGGCCGGCGAGTTCATGGCCCTCGGGCACGATGCAATACAGGTGGCCCGAGGCGAGCGGCAGGAAATCGAGGCCGGAATGGTCGAGCCGGTAGCTCATCGCCACGACCTCGCCATGGCCGAGCAGCAGGTAGTCGATCGCCTCCTCGAGCTTGAGGATGTTGATGTCGATGCGCAGACCCGGATAGCGCCGCCGCACGCGGGCGATGGCGCGCGGCATCATGACGTTGGAGATCGAGGGCACCGAGCCGACGCGCAGCTCGGCCAGCTCGCCGCGTTCGAGCCGGCTGATGGTGAAGCTCAGGTCGTCGACCTTCTTGTAGACGCTGTTGATCTGCTCGAAAATATCCTGCGCTTCCGGCGTCGGCAGGAAGCGGCCGTTGCGGCGCTGGAACAGGCGCACGCGCAGTGAATTCTCGGTATATTTCACCAGCCGGCTGATGCCCGGCGCCGAGACGTTGAGGAGCTTGGCCGCGCCGGCGATGGTGCCGGTGACCATGATGGCGCGCACGACCTCGATCTGGCGCAGCGTCATCATGTGGCAGCGTGTCCCAGTCTTCTTGCTTGGCGGTGGATTGGACCTGCACGCCCGGCGCGCGTCAAGCGCTCTCGAGCCCCCGGCCCATGGCGGCGACCACCATCGTCACCTGCTGGCGCAGATAGGGCAGCGGCAGGCTGACGATCTTGCCCTCGAGCCCGAGCAGCACCATGCCGTGCGCCGCCGAGAACAGCGAACGGGCAAGCAGCGCGCGCTCCTCGCCCGACAATCCCGGCTGCAGCACGGCGAGCGGGCGCTCGAGATGGCCGAACAGCGCCGCCTGCTCGTCGAGATGCCATTGCGGCATGTCCTGGCCCTCCGGCATGCGGAACTCGAACAGCGCCCGCCAGCGCGCCAGATGGCCGGCCGCGAAATCGAGATAGCCGGCGGCGAGCGCGATCAGCACGCGGTTGGCCGCGGCCCGTGGCGTGCCGCCGGCCGCCATCGCCGCCTCGGCCGCCTCGCGCAGCGTGGCGTCGAGCAGGCGGAAGGTGCGCGAGTTGACCGCCACCGCCAGCGCGGCGAGATCGGGAAACACCGTATAGATCGCGCCAAGCGCGCAGCCGGCCTCGCGGGCGAGGTCGCGCGCCTTGAGGGCGGCGAGGCCGCGCGCGCTGATGCCGGCCTCGGCCGCGTCGATCAGCGCCTTGCGCAGCGTCTCACGCCTCAGGCTCACCGTCATTGATCCCTCCGGCGCGACAAGGACAGCTTCTGCTGCGATAAAATGAACATCGTTCAAAACAGTGCTTGAACATCGTTCATGGATAAACTAACCTGCGATTGTGAACAACGTTCATAGCACGAAAGGCGCGCCGTTCAAGCGTTTGCCCAAGGCGGCGTGAAACCACTGCCTGGGCTAATCGGTTGCACAAGTCGCGTTGAAGCTTCGCATCGGGGCGAATCCGGGCAATATCGTCGCCGGCGCCCGCCTGAGATAACCGGCCATCCGCCGCTGGAGCCATGACATGGTCAAGATCCTGCTGAGCCAACGCAAGTTCGCGCCGCTGTTCTGGTGCCAGTTCTTTTCGGCCTTCAACGACAATTTCCTGAAGAACGCGCTCGTCGCGCTGATCGTCTACCGGCTCGCCAGCGAGAACGCCTCGAGCCTGGTGCAGATCGCCGGCGCCATCCTGATCGCGCCGTTCTTCTTCCTGTCCGGCATTGGCGGCGAGATGGCCGACCGTTTCGACAAGGCGCTCGTCGCCCGCCGCCTGAAACTGGCCGAGATCGCGGTCGCGGCTGTCGCCGGCCTCGGCTTCATGCTGCATTCCGTGCCGGTGCTGATGGCGGCGCTCGGCGGTTTCGGCATCATCGCGGCGCTGTTCGGGCCGATCAAATACGGCATCCTGCCCGATCACCTGAAACGCGAGGAACTGCCGGCCGGCAACGCGCTGATCGAAGGCGCGACCTTCATCGCCGTGCTGCTGGGAACGATTTTCGGCACCAAGGCCGCCACCGGCGACGAGGCCGGCTGGATCGTCGCCGGGCTGATGCTGGTCTTCGCGCTGTTGTGCTGGGTGTCGAGCCTGTTCATCCCGAAGACCGGAGAAGGCGCGCCCGGCCTCAAGATCAATCCCAACATCCTCGCCTCGACCTTCGGCCTGATCGGCAGCTTGCGGCAGGACAGCCGCCTGTGGCGCGGCGTGCTGGCGGCAAGCTGGTTCTGGCTCGTCGGCGCCGTGTCGCTGGCGCTGCTCGCCACGCTGGTCAGGAACCGGCTCGGCGGCGACGACAATCTCTACATCGCCTGCATGATCATCTTCTCGGTGTCGATCGCCATCGGCTCGATGCTGGCGGCTTTCCTCGCCCATGGCCGCATCCTGCTGCTGCCGACGGTGATCGGCTGCGTGATGATGGGTGCATTCGCGCTCGATCTCGGCCTCGGCACGCTCAACGCCGTGCCCTCGCCGACGCCGCTCTCGCCGCTCGCCTATTTCGCCAGCGCGGCCGGCATCCGCTTCGGCATCGGCCTTGCCGGGCTCGCCATTGGCGGCGGCCTGTTCATCGTGCCGGTGTTCTCGGCGGTGCAGGCCTGGGCGGGCGAGGACCGGCGCGCCCGCGTCATCGCCGGCAACAACGTCATCAACGCCATCTTCATCGTCGCCGGCGCGCTCGGCTTCAGCGCGTTGCAGAGCCAGGGCTTCAACGAATCGCAGCTTTTCGTGCTGCTCGGCGTGCTCAGCCTCGTGGTGTCGGTAGCCTGCTTCGTGTTCCTGCCCTTCAACGCCTTCAGCGACCTGCTGTCGCTGGTCTATCGCGGTATTTTCCGCACGGAGGTCAAGGGCGCGGACAACCTGCGCAACCTGTCGGGGCCGACGATCATCGCCCTCAACCATACCAGCCTGCTCGATGCCGGGCTCGCCTTGTCGCTGCTCGAGCGCGAGCCGGTCTTCGCCATCGACAGCGCCATGGCTGAGAAATGGTGGGTCAAGCCGCTGCTCAAGGTCACGCGCGCCCTGCCGCTCGACCCGACCAAGCCGATCGCCACGCGCACCCTGATCAACACGGTGAAGAACGGCGAGACGCTGGTGATCTTCCCCGAAGGCCGGCTGACCGTCACCGGCAGCCTGATGAAGGTCTATGACGGCGCCGGCCTGATCGCCGACAAATCGGACGCGCAGATCATCCCGGTGCGCATCGAGGGGCTCGACCAGACGCCGTTCTCGTACCTTCGGCGCGACCAGATCCGGCGGCGCTGGTTCCCCAAGGTCGCGGTCACGGTGCTCGAGCCGACCAGGCTCGAGATCGATCCGGCGCTACGCGGCAAGGCGCGCCGGCAGGCGGCGGGCGCGGCGCTGTACCAGGTGATGTCGGACCTGGTGTTCCGCACCACTTCGATGGACCGCAGCGTCATCCAGGCGGTGATCGACGCCGCCGAGGAGCATGGCTGGCGCCGCATCGCGACCGAGGACCCGGTCACCGGCAAGCTCAGCTATTCGAAGCTGCTGACCGGCGCCCGCGTGCTGGGCGAAAAGATCATGCCCTTCGCCGGGGAGGGCGAGGCGATCGGCGTCATGCTGCCGAACGCCAATGGCGCCGCCGTCACCCTGCTCGCCTGCATGTCGGCGGGCCGCGTGCCGGCGATGATCAACTTCACGGCCGGCGCCGGCAATATTCTCGCCGCGTGCAAGGCGGCCAGGATCACCACCATCCTGACCAGCCGCACCTTTGTCGAGAAGGGTCGGCTCGACGGGCTCGTTGGCGAGATTTCGAAGAAGGTCGCCGTCGTCCATCTCGAGGACCTGCGCGCCACGATCGGCTTGCTCGACAAGCTCAACGGGCTGCGCCAAGCCGGCAAGCCGCTCGTGGCGCGCGGGCCCGATGACCGTGGCGCCATCCTGTTCACCTCCGGCTCGGAAGGCACGCCGAAGGGCGTCGTGCTGTCGAACCGCAACATGCTGGCCAATGCCGCGCAGGCGGCAGCCCGCATCGATTTCGGCCGCACCGACAAGGTGTTCAACGTGCTGCCGGTGTTCCACTCGTTCGGGCTGACGGTCGGCACCATCCTGCCGCTATGCTCGGGCGTGCCGGTCTACATGTATCCGACGCCGCTGCATTACCGCATCATCCCGGAACTGGTCTACCAGACCAACGCGACCATCCTGTTCGGCACCGATACCTTCCTTGCCGGCTACGCGCGCGCCGCCAACCCCTACGACCTGCGTTCGGTGCGCTACGTGCTGGCCGGCGCCGAGCCGGTCAAGGATTCGACCAGGCGGACCTACGCGGAAAAATTCGGCCTGCGCATCCTCGAAGGCTATGGCGTCACCGAGACCGCGCCGGTGCTCGCCATCAACACGCCGATGTTCAACAAGTTCGGCACCGTCGGGCGCATCATGCCGGGCATGGAAGCCAGGCTCGAGCCGGTACCGGGCATCGACGAGGGCGGCCGGCTGTTCGTCAAGGGCCCGAACGTCATGCTCGGCTACCTGCGTACCGAGAACCCGGGCGTGCTCGAGCGCCCGCCCGAGGGCTGGCACGATACCGGCGACATCGTCACCATCGATGCGCAGGGTTTCATCGCCATCAAGGGCCGCGCCAAGCGCTTCGCCAAGATCGCCGGCGAGATGGTGTCGCTGGCAGCCGTCGAGACGCTCGCGGCTCAGCTTTGGCCGGACCGGCTCTCGGCGGTCGCCGCCGTGCCCGATGCCAGGAAGGGCGAGAAGCTCATCCTGGTGACGCAGCAGGACGGTGCGACGCGCGCCGCATTCCAGGCTTTCGCCAGGAGCCGCAACGCCGCCGACCTGATGGTGCCGGCCGAGGTCATCGTCGTCGACAAGGTGCCGGTGCTCGGTTCCGGCAAGCTCGATTATGCCGGCGTCAACACGCTGGTGGCGACGCTCGCCAAGGAGCGCCAGGCGGCCGAGTAAGGCCGCCGCCACGACTAAGGTATAGGCCCGATAAAGGCCGGAAAGCGGCCAGAATCGCCCAAAATGGCGCCCGCCGCGACGAAAGTCGCATTGCCGGCCTGCCCGTCTCGCCTGATGGTCCGCAGCAGACAACCGTTAGTGTTGATGGTGCAATTTCATCGGGAGGGACACCCCATGGCAGACGATACAAGGAACGATCGCGCGCTGATTTCTCGGCGCGCATTGCTGCAGGCCGGCGCGGGGCTCGCCGGCGGCAGCATGCTGGCGAGCGGACTGGTGATGCCGGTCTATGCCGCCGATCAGCCGCCGATCGGCACCTGGCCGGCGGGCTCCGCCGGCGACACGGTCTATATCGGCGTCGCCGTGCCGCGCACCGGCACCTATGCCGTGCAGGGCGAGGACGAACTGAAGGGCGCCGAACTCGCCGCCGCGCATCTCAACGAAAATCACGACCTGATCAAGAAGCTCGCCCCCAAGCTCAAGAAGGGCGTGCTCGGCAAGCAGGTCAAGCTCGTCGTCGCCGACTCGGCCGCCAAGCCGAACGAAGCCGTGCAGGCGGAGCAGCGCTTCATCACCGAGAACAAGGTGGTGCTGATGACCGGCTCGACCTCGTCGG